>Ga0256913_10000127_pt1 | contig 35096 bp, 33 predicted proteins | sample Axial_MatmetaG_FD_185970 | JGI IMG/M metagenome (GOLD analysis project Ga0256913, IMG submission 185970) | Deep-sea worm associated microbial mat communities from Axial Seamount, Juan de Fuca Ridge, Pacific Ocean - Axial_Mat | ecosystem: Environmental > Aquatic > Marine > Oceanic > Microbial... | reverse complement strand
TTGCTGTAGCAAGACGGATTGAAAGAATGGAGTATGGGAATTTTGGTGATGTTAAATCTATAGGTGCTTCCATTTCTGAATTGAGAATTCAAACGGGTCCGGGATATAGAGTATATTTTACCAAGAGGGAAGAACAGATTATTATTTTACTGGTAGGTGGAGATAAATCTACCCAATCCAAAGATATAGAAAAAGCAAAAAAAATACTAAAGGAGATTAATTATGAAAGATGAGTTAATACGTTTTGATATTGCTGAATACCTGGATAGCGAAGAAGCAATGGCTGAATATCTTTCTCAAGTTCTTGCAGATGGAGATAATGAAGAGTTTTTAAGAGCCATTGGTCATATTGCCAAAGCAAAAGGTATGGCACAGATAGCAAAAGAGACCGGCTTGGGAAGAGAAAGTTTATATAAAGCATTTCGTCCCAATGCCAAGCCAAGATTTGATACAGTCATGAAAGTGATTGATGCTTTGAATATTCAGTTGAATGCTACACCGCAATTAACATAATTAGGTATATTTTTACCAAGTTATACTACTTTAAATAGTATAACTTATTGAAAAAAGTGTCCCTAAAAGTGTACCTTATATGCCAGTAGGTATAGTAAATACGGGAATAGGGCATAACTTATCGTTGCACCTTTTTCTCTCTATTAATCCCATTTTGCTATAATCAACCCAAAAAAGAACAAATATGATGCATAAATTTTTTTTACTTCTCTTTACTCCCTTACTGATCTTTGCGAAAGTTCATTATGCCAAAGTTGAACCGTATGATTCTGTTGTGCTGAAATCGGCAGTCAGTGCAAAAGTGCTGGAAGTCTCTTTGGAAGATGAAGGGCAGAAGGTGGAAGCCAAAAGAGTGATCCATCTGGACGACAGACTCGATAAAATCAATCTGGAAAACAGTCAGAAGAGTATCCGCTTTTTTGAACAGATGTTGACGATCAACCAGGAGATAGCCAAGAGTCTGAAGGGCAGTATGGAGAGGCAGGAGAGTTATTATAAACGTATCTCTACACTTTCAACCGCTTCGAAAACACAAAAAGACAATGCTTACAGCAGTTATACCTCGGTTAAAACACAGTACCTCGGCACAAAAGAGAAAATAGTCAGTCTGGAAAAACAGATCATGGATATGCGTTACCAGGTTGCGCAGCTTGAGGATATTATTGAGAAGAAATCGATTTTTTTAACCAGAAAATATCTCTATAAACTGATGGTTCGCAGTGGAGATTTTGTCAATCCGGGAACCCCTTTGGCAGAAGTACAGGATATCGCTAAAGCAAAACTGGTACTTTTCCTGGACCCTGAAGAGCTTGATGGGATAGAGCGGAAAACAGTATATCTTGACAATAAAAGAACAGAATATAAAGTCAATAAAGTCTGGAGGGTGGCTGATGAGAAGTATATCTCTTCCTACCGGGCGGAGATTTATATTCCCGCACCGGAGACAATGTTTTCCAAACTGATGAAAGTGGAGTTGAAATAATGGTAAGAACGGCATGTGGGTTGGACTGCTATGATGCGTGTCATATCGTTGCGGAAACTGGAGAGAAGCTGAAAATCAAAGGCGATAAAGCACACCCCGTCGGCAATGGTGCGCTGTGTGCGCTGCTTAACAGATATATGTTGGAGACACCCCGTATAGAACAACCCAGAGTAGAAGGGAAAGAGGTAAGCATGCAGGAGGCTATGGCTGCTGTAGCGGATGCTTTCAAAGCCGGAAAGTCACTGCTCTGGCGGGGGTCTGGAAACTTTGCTGTGATGCAGGAGGTGACAAATCTCTTTATGGAGAAGATCGATGGAACATTGACCCGTGGAAGTTTATGTGACGGAGCGGGAGATGCAGGGATAGGACTTGGACGGGGGGTGAACCGTACCCTGCCGCCCGAGCAGATAGCCAAAGCCGATACCATTGTGGTCTGGGGGCGTAACCTGACAGTGACCAATGCGCACCTTATGCCTTTTATAGAGGGGAAAAGACTGGTGGTCATAGACCCGGTAAGGACGGCCATTGCAAAAAAAGCGGACCTCTACCTTCAGATCCAGCCCCGTACCGATTACTATCTGGCGATCATGCTGGCACGTTTCATTTTTATGGAAGACAGTGAAGATACGGAGTGGATGGATGAGTTCGCTTCGGAGTATGAAGATTTCTACGACTATACAAGAGAGCACAGGATCAAGGCTATTTTGGCTTATATTGGGGTAACTCTGGGTGATATGGGTGATATGCTGGAGTATCTGCGTGACCAGAAAGTGGTCTTTTTGGTAGGCGCAGGGGTACAGAAGTACTCGGTAGGCTCCTATACCCTGCATGCGATCGATTCACTGGCGGTTACCTTGGGGCTTTTTGGCAAAGAGGGGTGCGGTGTACACTATCTGGGTAACTCCAAACTGGGGTTTGAGAACCCGTTTGAGGTAAAGTGTGACAGGGTACCCAAAGCAACCACCAGATTTTCCGAGTTTGAGACGGTACTGGTACAGGGAGGCAACCCCGCAGCTTCCATGCCGGAGAGCAATAGGGTCAGAAAGGAGCTGGAGGGGGTTGAGACCCTTGTCTATTTCGGACTGTATGAAAACGAGACTTCAAAAATGGCAAAGATCGTCATTCCTGCGAAAAACTTTTTCGAAAAAGAGGATGTGAGGCTCAGTTACGGACACCAGTATGTCCAGAAAATGAACAGGATAGTGGATACCGATATAGGTATCAGTGAATATGAGTTTACGAAAATGCTTTTTGATACTTTTGGTTTTGAGGGGCTTGAAGAGGAAGAAGTCTATATAGAGCATTGGCTTGAACAGTGCCCCAAAGAGGGTGAGCACTGTCTCTCTCCTGCTTATCAGAGTGTACCGTATCATGAAGGTTTCGGTGAAGATGGGGAGGATGAATTCGAGTTCATCGATGAGTATGAGGATGACTTCGTCAATACCAGGCGTTTCAGAAAACACCGTAAAGAGAGCAAGAACAAGCCCAAAGATGAAACCTTCTGGCTTCTCTCTCCTAAATCGGCCAGATCGCTCAATACACAGTTCGTCAGAGAACAAACGGTACAGATACATCCTGAAGCCGGTTTTTCCGAAGGAGAAAAGGTCCGGGTATATTCTGAGTTCGGAGAGCATGAATTTAGCGTGAAACTCAGTGAAGATGTGCGTCCCGACTGTGTGCTGATCACCAACAACACCGTAGGGGTAAACTGCCTCACCCCCGCTCTTTTAAGTGAAGAGGGGAAAAATGCCTGCTACCAGGAGGTGAAGATAAGGGTGGAGAGGGTTGCCCACTAATATAGCGTGTTTGCAGTAGAAAGAATAAAACAATGTATAAAATTATTTTTATATTTTTTAACATAAAATAGTCTTATGATTTTTCCTTAATTTCTTGGATATTTTTTATTATCTTTTAGATAGACTATATGCTGTAATTTGTGTTTTCTCATTGAGAGAACATAAAACTACATATACATCTCACAAAAGAGATAATTTTATTATGAGAGAAGGGGAATTTATGAATAAAACGTTATTAACATTGTCTGCTGTTGGAGCAGCTGCATTATTGACTGCCTGTGGCGGGGGAAGTGGTGGAGGTAGTACGACACCACCTGCGGCTACTGAGCGTTCATTGAGCGGTGTTGCCGTCGATGAACTGATTTTAAATGGTATCGTTAAAGCTACAAAGCCAGATGATACTGTTTTGGCTGAAGGCAGAACAAGTAATGAAGATGGAAGTTATAAACTTGTGGCAAGCAATTATACCGGACCGGTTATTGTCAGTGTTTCATGTGATGATAATACTTCATTATTGATAGGAGATACTAAAGACGAGTGTCCAGATGAATTGGATTTTCACTCTGTAGCCAATCTTGAAGGTGAAGAGGTAACAGTGAATGTTTCTCCATTGACGGAAGTTGCTTATCAAAGGGCAGATGCGCTTACTAATGGAACGATTACCCAGGAGAGTATCACTCAAGCTATAAGTGAAGTAGCAGCTATTTTTAATGTCAATCCTGTTTATAGTGACCCTACGAAAGGGGCATATGAAACTATGGTACAGGCATTTCACAATGTTGCTGATGACCAGAACATTCCAATAGCTGAAGTGCTCACTGCATTAGCTGATGATATGGAGGATGGTACAGTAGGAAATGATGCTCCAGCTATTGCCACTGCTTTGGCAACAGAGATGAATGAAATGAACGTGACTAATCCGTTAGCTGACAGTAATGGAACATATGAAATCCCAGCAGCGGAAGACTTAGAAGGGATTGCTGCTGTACGTGCTTTTGTTCAAGAGTTAAGAACCCAAGGTACTGTTATGAACGACTACTTTGATGAAGAAGCAGATGCTGTAGGCAAAGCACTTGACAGTGTCGCTATCGATACAGAAATTGTCGTTGAATATGTAGCTGGTATGACCGATATGATCCTTGAGGCGTATGAGGATGATCAAAGTAGTGCAAGTGGTAATATTGAAGTACCTATTGATGGGCAATGGGAAGAAGTTCCTGTTACTTTAACAAAAGTTGCCAATAGTAATGCATGGTCTTATGTAGCTACTTGGGATTCAAAGACCTTTAATGGAACATTTGTCTTGCCTCCACTTCCAGATGGGGTACAAAATACGTTTGATCAACTCTCTGCCACATTCAATGGAGATTTACCTTATGTAGAGAATAATAATATTCAAACACAAAAAGTATCACTTAATATTGAACTGACAAAAACAGTAGAAGGCGGAACGGTCAAAATCACTGATTGTAAAGTAACCGATGCTGAAGGAAATGACAAGCTTGTATTGGATTCTCTGACAGGGTCTGTTGGATATCATACAGATCCACAAGATGCCGATGAGAGTATTTTTGATTTTGTCAAACTGGATAGTGTTACTTTAAGTGCCAAAGCAGGAGACTATGAGGCTACAGGAACATTGAGTATTCCAACATATGTCGAAAATACGACGTTGAAACCGGTTGGAGGGATTGGTGAGAAACCAACGACAGGATTCTATATGATGCTTTCCTGTCCTAATGGTCCGATAAATGTTAATTATGATCAAACTTACGTTGAGATCAATGGTACAAAATATGAACCTGAAACGTTTGATCCAAGTTATGAACTCTCTCTTAGTTTTGATGATCTTCCCGGTCACTTGACACTGGATGAAGTAAAAGCAGCACTCGAAACAGATGCAAATTGTGGTACAGGCGTGGAACCTGATGTTACTCAGTCGCATAGCTGGTATGAATATTCAGAGACACTGGGTAACAGTGGATGGGTGCCAAAAGTCATCGAGTTCGATGGTACGATCAACAATACAAGTTCAGAGAGAGCAGCGGAACTTAACGGTAAGGTAACTGTAGATATTAAAAATGCCGCAACGCTTCCTATTACAGATTTGGCAGATATCTCCGATGAAGTAGCTGAAAAAGCAGAGTTGAAGGTTGTCGTTGCTGCGAAACATACAATGGTAAACAGACCAGAAACTACGCTCAACCTTACCTATGAAACCAAAGCAGATGATGATGCAAAAAGACATACGTTTACTGGATCGTTTGCACATGATGCTTTAGTACTTTCTGCTGAAGGGTACATGGATAAGGATACAGAAAATGGACAAGTGGTTTTTGCAGGTACTACAGATATTGAAGCAACATTTATTCTGAAAGATGATGAGATTGTGAATGGTAACATAGATGCAAAAACAGGAAGTCTTGTCAAACAAGCTGGAAAAGTTGTAGCATCGATTGAAAATCGTGAAGATGGTATCATTATTAAATATACAGATGGTTATTTTGAATCACTCTTCTAAAAAATATACTTTACTGCCTTTGGGCAGTAGAGTTATGGTAACTTTTCTCTTTTTAACCTTTTCCCTGTCAGCGGAGATCCTTCCCTTTTTCAATCCTCTAAAAAAAACATCTGAAAATACAGTGAAACTGGAAGTCCAGGGATTCATTGCCGATGACCCTGTATCTTTAAAAGATTTTTTTGATGATTGGGAAGGGGACTACTCTCCAAAAAATGGAGATAATGCTGCTCTTGAAATGGCAAGAATAGATCTTGGAACAGTGATATATGACGGATATTATGTTGGATATTTCTATCAGAGAGATGCTCTTGTAAAATCCAACAGGGGGTTTGTCGATGGGTATCATGCAGTAAAAAACAAACTGCATTTTAGTTCAGAACAATATTATGACCTTGCATTAGGTATAGAAGGTATCGAACGTCACGGTGCCATAGTCAGTAAAGACTTTCTCCTCTATGAAACAGATACTCACCATATTCATCTGGCCGGGGCTGCTTTTCTTTCTTATGATTTTGATACCCAGTCAGGAAAGTTGACAGGGGATGGAACCATTCATACGGATGATACCTATAGTGCAGCCGGCAGGGCAGATTATTACTTTATGAAAAACCTGCTTTATGATGGATGGGATGTAGATGAAACATACGGGATCGGATATGGATTTCACATTGCATTGCTCTATGAAAACAGTGATTATAATATCAAAGTCAAACTCTTGGCAAATGACCTTCTCTCCCGTACGCACTGGAAAAACCTGCCGCACAGTCTCGTAGATGTGCAAACCGATAACCAGACTATAGGAGATGATGGATATGTAGAGTATGAACCCAGCATTTCGGGTTGGGAAACTTATAGGGATTTTACACAAAAAATTTCTCCAAAATATCATATGGATATCTCTAAATACTGGGAAAATGGATTTGAAGTTGAAGTGGGGTATGAAAGTGTTGATTTTGTGCATATGCCGTACATCAGCCTGGCAAAAATTTTTAATGAAAAAAAGGTAAAGCTTCTGTATGAACACCGTTTTCACAGTATAGGTGTGACCTATACCGATGAATACTTTCACATCTCTATTCTCGCTAACGAATTTTCCAATGCATCTGCCATAGGTATTTCCGGAAGTTATGTATATCATTTTTAAGCAGCTTCAGGCCGGTGATTTATATTTTAGAGAGGTTTTGATCTGAAAAAGGTATAGTAGGCCATACAAGTCGTAGGATTTGAGAGAAACGATACCAACACTTTGCTATAATATCACCACTCAATGATCATTTACAGAATGGATATAACATGACACTAGAACAACAAGACAAACAATACGTACTTCAAACCTATGCGCGTGACTATACCAACTTTGTCAAAGGTGTAGGTTCTACACTTTACGATGAGAACGGACGTGACTATATTGATTTTGCTTCTGGCATAGGGGTGAACTCTGTGGGACACGGCAATGAGAAACTAGCCAATGCCATCTGTGAACAGGCGAAAAATATCATTCACATTTCAAACCTGCAGGTGATCGAACCCCAGGCGAAGCTGGCGCAGCGTATCGTGGAACTGAGCGGGTACGATATGGCATGTTTCTTTGCCAACTCCGGTGCGGAGGCCAATGAAGGGGCGATCAAGATCGCCCGTAAATATGGTGAAACGAAATTTGAAAACAAGCGTTACAAGGTCATTACCCTTGAGCACTCTTTCCACGGACGTACCATTACGACGGTCAAAGCGACCGGGCAGGAGAGTTTTCACACACCGCACTTCTCGCCATATCCAGATGGATTCAGCTATGAAAAGAGTATTGAAGATGTCTATAGGGCTATCGATGATGAGACCGTGGCCGTACTCATAGAACTGGTACAGGGAGAAGGAGGCGTTCAGCCGTTCGAGAAGGAGCAGATCCAGAAACTGGCAGCTTACCTTAAAGAGAAAGAGGTGCTGCTCATTGTCGATGAGGTGCAGACAGGCATTTACAGAACAGGAGAGTTCCTCGCTTCAAACCTTTACGAGATAGAACCGGATATCATTACCCTCGCCAAAGGGCTCGGCGGGGGTGTTCCCATAGGCGTAGTGATGACAAAACATAAAAATGTGTTAAGCGCGGGAGACCACGGCAGTACGTTCGGGGGGAACTACCTGAGCAGTGCAGCAGGACTTGCCGTACTTGAGGTGCTTTCCGAACAGTATGAGAGGGGTGCGATCGGTGAAGCGCTGATCTATTTCGAAGAGAAGCTCGATGCTGTTGCCAAAAAATATGAAAACCTTTTTGAAAAGGCGGTTGGGCTCGGGCTTATGAGAGGTTTGCGTGCCAAAAGTGCCGATATACAGGGCAGAGTACTGAAAAACGCTCTTGAAGAGGGGCTCATTGTCCTGAAAGCGGGGCGTAATACGGTACGTTTCCTGCCGAGTATCACCATCAGCAAAAGTGAGATCGATGAAGGGTTCAGGCGTTTTGAAAAAGCTCTTTCTTCTCTGTAGCGTCATTGCCTCGGGGTGGCTCTGTGCGGACGAGTTAAGCGGGATTCTCTCCAAGAACAAAGCGCTCCTTTTCGACTACCAGCTTCAGAGCAATGAACTTCAGAGCGATATGCTCTCCAAAAGCTGGATCAATCCTGTCATGCTGCAGTATAGAAAGAACTACTCTACACAGTATGGGGACAAAACCATCCACACGGGCAACTATACAGTGATGATAGACCAGCCTATTTTCCGTTCAGGCGGTATCTACTATGCGATCAAGTACTCCAAGGCGCTGCGTGAGGCAAACCATGCAGATATTGTCCTTCAAAGACGGCAGATGATAGGAGATGCTGTCTCCATCCTCTTCAGCCTGAAGAAGATCAAACTGGAACAGCAGAAGATGAAGTACCAAATCAAGAATGATATTATAGATATACGACAGAAACGTGACAGTTATGAAGCGGGGCTGCTTGACAGCAGTTTTCTCGACCAGGCTATTCTGAAAAAGAGCCAGGATGAGACAGCGCTGCTTGAGATGGAGCTCAATGCTATGGAACTCAGGCAGAGATTCTCCCTTCTGAGCGATAAAAAGCCCGAACAGTTCTCACTTCCGAAACTGAAACTGATCTCAAAAAAATCGTATCAGATGGAGCATCTTGAGTTGAAAAGAGATAGGTACAGGGCGGAAGAGGCTGATTATAACGCCAATGTAACACGGGCAAAATACCTTCCAAATGTCTCGCTGCAGGGACAATATACGGATGGTGATCTCAACCCGATGTTCTACCGGCCCGGTTCCTCGATGAAGGAGCACTATTACAATTACGGCTTCTCTGTCTCCATGCCGCTGGATATCAATTCTCTGTCCGATATAGAACTGAGCAAGGTGGAGAAGCTTAAGGCAGCCACGCAGCTGATCGACAGGAAAGAGACAGTCGATGAAGAGTATGCGTGGATAAAAAACAGTATCGGTATACTGGAAAGAAAGATCACTTTAGCCAGAAAAGATGCCAAGGTATACCAAAATCTTTATAAGATCACGAAAAACCTTGTCCATGCAGGAGAGAAGACCTCCATGGATGCCGATGTGATGTACAACTCTTTACAGATAAGAAAACTCGATCAGAAGATCTATGCGATCGACAAGCAGATACAGCTTTTAAAACTTTATATACGGGTGGAAAATGTTCTTTAGTGACTATATGAACGAATGGCTTTACGGTGAAGATGGCTATTACAGGAATTTTAAAAATATCGGTAAAGCAGGAGATTTCTATACGGCAGTGAGTACCAGCGCTTTTTTCGGAGCGAGTATTGCCAACCATTTTTACAGAATGATAGTGGAGGGCAAAGCGGAGCGTAACGGCTGGCTGATAGAAGTGGGGGCGCATCAGGGGTATCTGCTGTGCGATATGATACAGTGGCTTTATACCTGTGATCCGACATTGGTGCAGACACTGAAGTTTGGTATTGTCGAACGTCAGCCTGAAGTCCAGAAGGCACAGTTGGAATATATAGCAAAACGTTTCGGAAGTGATATAGAGATCACCCATTTTGATGATATCTCACAAGTGGAAGCAGAGTATGCATTTGTCGTAGCCAATGAGATATTCGATGCCTTTCCCTGTGAACTGCTCAAAGATGGGAAGATAGCCACACTCAAGGATCATCAGATAGTATGGGAAGATGCTCCTGAAGAGATGTTGGAGTGGGCGAAAAAACATTATCTCAAACAGGGAGAAGTGGCTGTAGGCTATGAAATGTTTGCCGCACATATAGCAAAAGGGATACAGAGGTGTGATTTTGTCTCTTTTGATTACGGAGAGAAGTATGTGCGTAACGACTTCTCCATCCGTGTCTACAGAAAACATGAAACTTTTCCACTGTTCGATGAAGCGCTGAAGCTCTCAGAGTCCTATAAAAAAGATGACATTACCTACGATGTGAATTTTGGCCATGTCATAGAAGCGTTCGAGGTTGAAGGATTTGAAACTGTTGCATATGAGACCCAGGCAAGAGCACTGGTGCGTTTTGGGTTGATCGATCTTCTGGAACAGTTCGCAAGACAGACGAGCCAGGCAAACTACGTCAGGGAAGCCGACAAGATCAAAACGCTTATCTCCCCTACCATTATGGGTGACAGGTTCAAAATGGTGCATTTTAGAAAATAGTATCTGTTACTGCATCGCTTTGATCATGGCACAGCGTTTGATGGAGGCTGCTTCGTCTCCGAACATCTGTGTATATTTGTTAAATTTCTCCTGTCCGATCATACCGATGCACTCCTCTTTGCTCATGCCTCCCTGCGTCGTTGTTTCTGCACTTGCAACTTTAACAACCTCTCTTTTCTGGACATTTGTCTCAGGATACATATAGGACGAGGAGTAGTTGTTGTCCTGTACCTCTTTGAGTTTGATATGTCTTCTGGGTGCCTGTGGTACGGGTTTTGGGGTAACCTCAGTAAGGTTCTGTTCCATAATGGGTGCGGGTTGTCTGGTCTGGGTAGCACACCCGGCAATAAAGAGTACCGAGGCAGAAAGCATCATCCAAAATTTCATCTGATTTCCTTTGGGATAAAGTGAATGGTATATTGTAATATAATCTTTTTAAGAAAGAGAATGTTTGACCCAAATCCCGAAATAGGAATTCATGACTTTGCACTATCATCGCATCTATGGGCTTTGCGTAAAATCATCATCGAACTACGGGTGCGACTTAAATTTAACACAAACCCCCTAAATACGAGCATAGCAAAAATTCAAAGAATCCTATTTTGGGATTTGGGCTTGAGCATAAATTGCTCTTTTGAAAAAGTTTATTGGGCAATGATGACTACGGCAATAGCAAATCCACTGTCATGACTGATAGAGAGAGAGGTATTTTTGATCTGGTGGATCTTCTGGGCTTTGTCGCTGAGGACAAAGGAGGGGGCGCCTTTGGCATCCTTGGAAAGGATGATGTCATGAAAAGAGAGCTCTGCCCCTATACCACAACCCAACGCTTTGGCGACAGCTTCTTTTGCCGCCCAGAAGCCGGCAAGCGACTCTGTTCTTTTGACAAGTTTGATCTCCTCTTTCGTAAGAAACTTTTCTTTAAAGGACTCTCCGAATTTTGTCAGTAATCTCTCTATTCTCTGAATGTTTACAATATCTGTGCCTATTTTCATAAAGAGAGTGTAGCATAAATGAGATACAAAATACATTTCACTGTAGCTCTTTTTTTAATTCCTGTACAAAGTGAGAGATCGTTTGAATAAATTCATTCTTGACTTTGAATGCCTGTTTGAGGTTTCCTGACTGAAAATACTGCTGTATCTCTCCAGCAACCGTAGAAGCCTCCTTGAGACCAAGATTCGCAAGTACACCTTTCATTGCATGCATGTCTTCTGCCAACGCTTCGGTATTTTTTTCGATTTTGTTCAATTTGATACTGTTGATATATTTCTCCATACTCTCAACAGCCTTCTGCAGTAAAGAGGTGACTATACTCCTGTCGTCAAAAAGTCCTTCCAAATGTGTATAGGCCCTCTCCTTCAGTTCGTCAGAGGTATATATGATTTCCTGAAACTGTTCTGTTGACTTTTTCAATGCGATAGGCATGCGGGAAGGATTGTCTCTGACCTGGGTTACTCCCAGATCCAGTAAGACTTGCTTGATCTCATTTTTGTCTATAGGTTTACTGATGAACTTGTTCATCCCTGCCTCTTTTGCCGCTTCGACATCTTTGGCATAGACATCTGCACTCATACAGACAATAGGAATCTCTTTATTGAATTTTCTGATTGCTTTGGTTGCTTCGTAGCCGTTCATAATAGGCATTCGGATATCCATCAGGATGATATCATAGGTATTGTGTCTGGCTTTTTCTACAGCTTCCTCTCCATTGGTGGCAAGATCGCAATCGATGGAAAAAGAGACAGCCAGCATCTTCTGGATATATTCATAGCTCATCTCCACATCTTCCACTACCAGTACTTTAAGGTAGGAAAAATCCATGAAACCTGTGTTGATGGTATGTTCATTGGCAGCGAACTCTTCAAGTTCAAAAGCGATCGTTTCCGGATCATTTGAATATTGGATCAGTCTATCGAAACTTGAAGTTGTCAGATTTGTATCGGCATTGACGAGCCCGACAAATTTGATATGGGGATGACTGAGTTTCAGCGTCGAGATAAGCTCAGCAACTGAACGAAGTGGTGTGCTCATATCAAAGATAACGATATCATATGTTTGAAGATGATCAAACAGTGTATTGAATGTCTTTTCAGCTGGATCGAGATAGTCCAAGGTTGCATGGAACATTTCTATATGTGTTTTGAGTTCGTTCAAATGTAAAGGATCATCTTTGGAAAGAAGAAGGATCCGTTTACCAGAGAGTACTTTTTTTGAAATTTTATCCTGTGCTTTTTGAACGATGAAAGAGATCGTAAAACAGCTGCCGACCCCTTCTTCCGAAACAACGGAGATAGTCCCATCCATCAACTTGATGATCTCGGTGGAGATATAGAGACCCAAACCGAATCCCTGGGTACTGTCGGAAGTGACGAACGGATTGAAAAGTACTTTCTGTATTTCAGGAGACATTCCTATACCGGTATCTTCAATCTGTATGGTTACCTTGATACTCTCTTTTCTGTCCTGGATATCTGTGACATGGAATTTGATAGTCCCTTCCTGTGTAAATTTGGCAGAATTGGAGAGGATATTGAGCATGACCTGTTTGATCCGGCGTTCATCTGCCTGGATCGTATAACGTAAAAAAGGGATATGGAAATCAAAAAAAACATTTGGATTCAAGTTGGTTTTGATCACATCGGCACACTCTGAAAGAAGTGTATGCAGCCGTACCTCTTTCTGTTCCAGTTTGATATCGTTTTTTTCAAGTTTGACAATATCCAGAAAATCCCCAACGAGGGAAAGGAGATATTTGGAGCTGTGGAGCATTCTGTCGAGGTATTCTTGCTGTCTGCTGTCAAGGTTCGTCTCTTCAAGCAACTCTCCATACCCCAATATGGAGGTAAGGGGGGTCCTGAGTTCATGGCTGATGGATGCCATGAAGAGATTCTGTTTTTCCTCAGTAGTCATGATACGATTATTTGTTTTTTTTAAAACGGCTGTGGATCGAAATCTTTCTTACAAAATCATCGATATCAAAAGGTTTCAGAATAAAATCGTTCGCCCCCATATGGCGAAGCTCAACTTCATCCATCCCGTCAACCGAAATGATCAGTACCGGAAGGTCGTCGAACTTTCTGTTTCTCCTGATATATTGCAGTATCTCTTTTCCTGACATTTGTGGAAGATGCAGGTCAAGAAGTACCATGTCGATCTCTTCTTTCCCAAGCTCCAGTATATTGAGTGCTTTAAGGCCGTCATCCGTTGAGATCATATTGGCATCGGAAACTTTTGCCAGCAGTGAACGGATCAGTTGAAGGTTGAAGAGATCATCCTCTACGACCAGTATGTTGATGTTCCCCAAATATTTTAAACTCATTTCTTTTTTTCCTTATTCTAAAATAGTGATACGATTGAACGGTATGTTTAACCGAAAAAACTTTTCATTTTGTCGAAGAGTATCGCTGAAATACCTTTCGGTTTGGCAAGCTCTTCGATGAATTGGTTGTAACTCATGTTTTTCTCTTCCAGAAAAGCTTCCAGATATTGAACGGACGCTTCCATCCCGTGTTTTTCTTCTATCTCCAGCATGGTGGCGTAAAGCGGTTCTATGGTTTTAACGATGCAGCCTGTCTGAAAGCGATAAAGTTACGGATATTGCCTGTTCTGCTTCTCTGAATGTCAAAATCGGTCGTGACCCAGTAGTGGTCCCCGTTTTTTGCAAGATTCTTGACCACTGCCATAATGTTCTTGCCGTTCTTGATACTTTCCCACATGAGGTAAAAAATGGCTTTTGGCATATCCGGATGGCGCAGGATATTGTGGGGAGAACTGATAAGCTCACTCTCTTTGTATCCTGAGACTTCCACAAATGTACTGTTTCCGTAACTGATAACACCTCTTACATCGGTTTTACTGACAAGCATATCTTTGGGATGAAGCTTAAGCTCTTTACCAGTTGGATGAGGGTGGATCATAGACATTGTTTCCCCTTTTGAATATAAAGTTTTTGGATCAATACGATGTTATTATAGTTTGTAAATATCGGTAAAATATCATATTTTTTAAAAAGCGATAAAAATAGAGGAATCAAATGACTTATTCACAAGTCAATTTATAGCCCAGTGTATAACTGTTTTCGACCAGATGACTGGAGATTGAAAGTTGTTTCATGATCTTTTTGTTGAAGCGGTAAATGAGCTGAATGAGTTTGTTGTCATGTGAGTGGTCGGGTATCTCATCGCACCAGATATGAAGGATCAGTTCATCATGAGAGACATATTTGCCAAGATTCGTACTTAAAAGCTCCAGTAACAGCTTCTCTTTTTTTGTAATCTTGATCTGCTTGCCTTTGTATATCAGGCTTGAACGGCTGCTGTCCCAATGTAACTCTTTCCCCAGGTAGATGATATCTTTTACCTCTACCTGCTTGATGATCTTTTTGATGGTCCTGTCAAAGAGGGAAAGATCTATGGGTTTTAAGAGATACGCTTCAAGTTTCAGCCCCACGGCACATAGAAGGTTCTCGGTATCGGAGTGGGCGCTTAAAATAATGATGGGAGTGCTCTGGTCCTCACTGCGGATGGTTTTGACCAGGTCCAAGCCGTTCAGCAGAGGCATAGTGATATCCAGCAAAAGTATGTCAGGCTTTTTTTCACTGTAGAGAGCCAGCGCCTCTTCTCCATTTTTGGCTATATAGATCGTATCGAAATATTCATGAAGTATCAGTAGAAAACTATCTCTGGTGTCCTTGTCATCCTCTGCATACAGAAGCGTCGGTTTATTCATCAGTACCTCCTGTTTTTGACAGAGGATATATTCTCTGAACGGTATGCCTCTGCTCTCCATCCATCAAACTGTCTCTCCCCGTTACTTTTTTAATACAGAATATTAGCATAATTGTCATATATAAGATAAATAATCTTGAGTATAGTGTAGAAATATCTGTGAAATATTACATTTTTGTGTATATTTTACATCCATTCAACGACTTTGGAGACCTCGTCGGCAATAAAACATTTAATCCCGGTTTTTTCCAGTGGATTGTTTGGAATGACAGCCTTTTTGAAGCCCTGTGTTTCTATCTCTTTGAGTCTTTGTGAAAGTCCGGAAATTTCGCGTATTTCACCGGTGAGGCTGACCTCTCCGAGAAAAAGGGTCTGGGCACTGAGTTCCCTGTCTCTGTAACTGCTTAAAATCGCGGCAATGATGGCAAGGTCGGCAGAGGGCTCGTTGATCTTGATACCTCCTGAGATATTGATAAAGACATCGTAAGTTCCAAGCGGAAGGTCAAGTTTTTTCTCCAGAAGGGCCAGCAGCATACCGAGCCTGTTGTTGTCAAAACCTGTGGAACTGCGTTTGGGGTGCCCGTAAGCTTCACTGACCAGCGCCTGTACCTCTATGATGATAGGACGGCTTCCTTCCATAATGACGGTAAGGGCTGAACCAGACTGCAGTTTCTCTTTGTTGAAAAATCTTCCAGCCATACTTTTTGCATCGTTAAGCCCCTCTTTGTTCATTTCGAAAATACCCACTTCATTGGTTGAGCCGAAACGGTTCTTGAAACCTCGCAGCAGCCTGAGCTCGGAGTTGCTGTCACCTTCGAAATAGAGTACGGTATCGACCATGTGTTCAAGTACCCTTGGACCTGCGATGGACCCGTCCTTGGTAATATGCCCGATGATGAAAATGGGAATATGCAGACTTTTGGCAATGCGCATCAGCTCAAAGGTAATAGTACGTACCTGTGTGACGGAACCCGGGGCGGATGGGGTTTCGTCAGAGTAGAGTGTCTGTATGGAGTCGATCACGATGAAGCTGTATGTCTCTTTGGAGATCTCCGAGAGTACCGAAGCGAGGCTTATCTCCGGCAGGAGATAGAGGTTTTCATGGTTCGCATTCAGTCTGTTCGCACGCAGTTTGATCTGCCCCGAAGACTCCTCTCCGGAGACATAAAGGACTTTTCTGCCGCTGCCTGCAAGGTTGCCTGCGATTTTGAGCAGCAGTGTGGACTTGCCTATGCCGGGGCTTCCTCCTATGAGTGTCAGTGAACCCGGAACAACCCCTCCCCCCAGAACAAGGTCAAGCTCTTTGCTGCCTGAAGGGAAACGGGTAATGTTGTCCTCTTCAATCTGGGTAATGGGTTTGGCTTTTTGCAGGGAAGAAGCGGAGGTACTGCCCGAAGTACTCTCTTTGAGGAATTTGATCTGGTCGGCTGTCAGTTCAACCATCGTCTCCCACTGGTTGCATGATGTACATTTTCCCATCCAGCGCGGAGACCGGAAACCGCATGCCTGACACTCAAATAGGGTTTTTTTCTTTGCCATAATATGCTCTGTTCTCTTTTTTGTAAAGTATAGGGGATTTTGGAGTCCAACAGGGCAAAATATGTCAAATTGTCATATTTTGCCCTGCTGTAAAAAAATGTTTAGATAAAGATCTCATCCAGGATCGTATTGATATATTCGTTGGCTTTGAAGCGGATGAGATCTTTGGGCTGCTCTCCCGTACCGATATAGAAAATAGGCATTTTGAGTTCATCGGCGATGCTCAGAACAGACCCCCCTTTTGCCGTACCGTCAAGTTTGGTAATGATGATCCCGTCGATCCCGATCATCTCATTGAAAGCTTTTGCCTGATTGATCGACGAGCTCCCCTGTGTACCGTCGAGAATGAGCATTTTGCGGTGGGGTGCGCCTTCAAACGATTTGCCTGCGACACGGATCATCTTTTTAAGCTCTTCACTGAGATTGGTCTGGGTATGCAGTCTTCCCGCCGTATCGATGATGACATTGTCGAACCCTTTTGCTTTGGCGGACTCTATGGTGTCATAGACCACAGCGGAAGGGTCATGCCCCTGACGTGTCGCGATAATAGGGATATCCAGTTTTTGTGCCCACCGGGTCAGCTGCTCGATGGCAGCGGCACGGAAAGTATCTCCGGCACCGAGAATGACCTTTTTCCCTTCACTTTGGTAACGGTAGGCAAGTTTGGCAATGGTTGTGGTCTTTCCTGCACCGTTGACACCGATGATCATCTCCACAAAAGGTCTGGCGTCGCTCTCTTTCCAGTCTGCCTTGTATTGGAAAACGGAGATGAGGGAGTTGAACGCCTGTACACGGCTGATGGTATTTGGCAGCTCTTCAAGCAGTCTCTCCGCCAGGGCATAGTTGACATCCGCTTCAAGCAGGATATCTTCGAACTCCTCTTTGCTTATCTCTTTCTTTTTGGTAGGCGCGACTTCTTTAATGGCATCATTGGTTTTGCCTAAAACTTTCTTAAATAAATTGAACATGCTGTTTTTCTCCTTTAGCGTGATGGTTTTAGCGCATCCTGTACGTCATGGTCTATCATTTCGATAGGAACGGTACCCTCATAGTGGGTAAAGTAGCTGCCGTTTCTGTAGATGATGGTCAGAGGAATGCTGAAGTTTTTTGAAAGATGAAGGGTTTTGACTATGTTTGAAACAAGGGTTTCGCCTGCCTGGGTAGTGGAGACGGGATAATCCAACTGGTATGTCCGTACAAATGTTTCAAGTGCTTCTTTCTCCGGCAGGTCATTGACAAGAATGCCCGCAACGAGGATATTGTTTTTATATTTTTTCTGAAGGTCTGAGAGGTAGGGGATCTCCGCGCGGCAGGGAGGACACCATGTCGCAAAAAAATTCAAAACGACAACCGTTTGTGGCAGCTCCTGGAGAACAATGGTGTCATCGTCCCGAAAGGTAAGTGTATGCTTCTGCTGCCCTGAATCTGTCAATGTCAGGGTAAGGCCGGCATCGTTGTCTGCAGAAGGAGTGGTTCTGTTCTCCTCCTCTCTCTTTTTTTGCTGCTGGGGTACTTTTGGGGAAGCCAGGATTTCAGTCGTGTTCTCTACGGCAATTGGGGCATTTCCCTCCTGTTTATCTTCGCATCCTGTAAAAAAAAGCAGGCCAACAGTCATAAAAAGTACCGATAGAAGGGAAGATCCGGTTTTTTTCACAGGGGGTCCTTTGGGTATAATAGTGGAGTCAGAGGAGATATATCCATGATCTGACTGCAAAAATAAATAATAGAGATGATTATATCCAAAGAGCACTAAAAAAGAATGGAAGTGATGGAAAGAGAGTACCGTAAAAAGCATTTCAGGGCGCATTGCCTGAAACGTTTGAAGAGAGTAAGCCAAAGAGGGACCTATAAGAGAGACAGGATCGTACTGGAGCGTCTTTACCGGATTATCAGGGAGGTGGATGCCAGAAAGATCATGCTCTATCTTCCCATGGAGACGGAGGTGAACCTTTATCCTCTTATCAGGAGGCTGAGGCGGGAGAGAAGGGTACTCTACGTACCGTTTATGGAAGGTAAAAGTTTCAGGGTGGTAAAATATAGATACCCACTGGAAAAAAAACGTTTCGGGATCAAAGAACCAAGAGATTCCAGACAATACAGAAATAGAGAATTGGATATTGCCATTGTACCCATAGTGGGGCTGGACAGAACATATAGACGTGTAGGATTCGGTAAAGGGATGTATGATAGATTTTTTGAAAAAGAGATGAAAAATATAAAAAGAACGGTATTTGTGGCACGTGAGCTCTGTTATAGCAAAGCGGTCGTCACCGATCAATATGATGTAAAAGCAGACATGGTCATCGTGCCATAGATCAATTTGGATTTCTTTTTCTTGCAAAAGGAAAAATAATGATAGGAACAATAAGCGCTTCCGCATTAGCCGGAACAGCAATAGGTGCAGGTATCTGTTATGTATGGGCGCAGAAGAGCGCGCAAAAAAAATTTGCGCATCTGGAGCTGGAGGCGAAAGCAAAGGCGAAAGCCATCAGCAATGAGGCGGAACTTTTACTGCAGGAAGCCCAGGTAAAGATCAAAGCGAAAGAGTTGGAACAGGAGGGAGAGTTCCAGAAACGTATGGCGCAGATAGAAGAGCGTAACCGCAGTCTGATACTGCAGAAAAAAGAGTTGGAAAAAGAGGAAGAAAAGATTCAGTTCCTGCAGCATAAACTCCGTGACAAAGAGGCAGGACTCGATAAACTCAAAGTGCAGAAGCAGCAGGAGATAGCAGCGGCGATAGAGAAGATGCAGAGTGCCGCTTCCCTTACCAAAGAGGAGGCAAAAGCATATATCCTGGAAAAGGTAGAAGAGCAGAGCCGTAGTGAAATCGCGGGTATTGTACGCAAGTATGAGCAGCTTGCGAAAGAGGAAGGTGAGAAAAAAGCCAACTATATCTTGGCTCAGGCGACCACGCGTTATGCGGGAGAGTTCGCAGGCGAGAGGCTTATCAATCTTATAACCCTGCCAAGTGATGAGCATAAAGGGCGTATTATCGGTAAAGAGGGGCGCAATATCAAGGCACTGGAGATGCTCCTTGGGGTAGATATCGTGATAGACGAGACGCCGGGGGTCATACTGGTAAGCAGTTTCAACCTCTACAGAAGGGCCATTGCCACCCGTGTCATCGAGATACTGGTGGAGGATGGCCGTATCCATCCCGGACGTATAGAAGAGGTTCATGAAAAAGTACAGCAGGAGTTTGAACAGAAAACCTATGAAGAGGGGGAGAATATCCTCATAGATCTTGGGCTTTTCCCTATGCATGAAGAGCTGGTCAAGCTGCTTGGACGGATGAAATACAGAGCCAGTTACGGGCAGAATGCCCTGGCGCATACATTGGAGGTTGCCAGGTTGGCAAAAGTGATGGCGGCAGAAATGGGTGGAGATGAAAAACTTGCATTGCGTGCAGGGCTGCTTCATGATATCGGTAAAGCACTGACCCAGGATCAGGGGGGTTCCCATGTCGAGATAGGCGCGGAGCTCTGCAGAAGATATAACGAACACCCGACTGTGATCAATGCCATCTATGCCCATCACGGGCATGAAGAACCTGACTCCGTGGAGAGTGCGGCTGTCTGTGCGGCAGACAAACTTTCCGCTGCCAGACCGGGAGCCAGAAGAGAAGTGCTTGAAAGTTTTACCAAACGGGTAAAAGAGATAGAGGATATCGCTTTGTCAAAAGAGTATGTGGAGCAGGCATATGCCATCAATGCAGGTAGAGAGATACGGGTTTTTGTCAATGCGCAGCATATGAGCGACAATGAAGCGGTGCTTTTAAGCAGGGAAATTGCAAAAGAGATAGAAAATAAGGTACAATATCCCGGTGAAATCAAAGTGAACGTGATTAGAGAAACCAGATCCGTTGAATATGCAAAATAGTAAGGTAGTGAAATAGAGATGAAATGTAGTGAAATCAAAGCCAATGTCAGGATGGAAGAGTGTTACGAGGGGATGAGCCTTGTATTTGAAGGGGGCAGGGAGGATCTCAGGACAGAGATTGATGCCGCTATTGAAAAAGCATGCAAAGAGACGGGGTTGAAGCCGCTGGTCTTCGATAATGCCAAAACGGACAAAGAGAAGCATGAAGCATTCTATATTGAGTTCAGCGATGAGGTACAGCGTGAAAGCGGTGCGTTCTTTGAAATAGTGCTCAGAGAACTCAATATTGACAAATGTGCCAATGATGTGATATAGAGGGGTATGTAATGAGAAGAAGATTTTTAAAAACGGTACTGGCACTTGGACTTGGTATAGGTGTATTGCATGCTGCGGAGGCAAAAGCACCGGTTGTGGTACTTGAAACGAATGTTGGGAAGATAGAGCTGAAAATGTTTCCAAAAGCCGCCCCTTTGGCAGTGGAAAATTTTGTAACCCACGTTAAGAACGGATACTATAACGGACTGATCTTCCACCGTGTGATCAAAGGTTTCATGATACAGGGCGGGGATCCTACCGGTACGGGGAGAGGCGGAGAGTCCATCTGGAAAAAAGAGTTCAAGAACGAGTACGCTCCGAACCTTGTATTTGACAGGCCTTTCCTTTTGGCGATGGCAAACCATGGCCCCAATACCAATGGAAGCCAGTTCTTCATTACAACGGCTCCTGCACCGCACCTGAATGGCGGATATACGATTTTTGGAGAAGTCATCAAAGGCCAGAAAGCTGTCCGGAAGATAGAGAATGTCACAACATCCAGGGGTGACAGGCCTCTGTTCGACCAGGTGATCAAAAAAGCTTACATCAAAAAGTAAATGAACCTCGATACATTAAGGGAAGAGCGCCGTAAATGGCTGACTTGGAAAAATATCAGGCCTTATCAGGAGGCGATAGCCGCACTGCCTGACTACCCGCAGGCAAAGGTGGTGCTGGGTGATACGGTCAGCATTGAAATACCGGATCTTTCAGAGGAGGAGGCGGAGCAGATCAGAAAGTGTGCCTGGCTGATGAAACCCTGGAGAAAAGGCCCCTTTGGGATCAACACCCTTTTTATCGACTCGGAGTGGCAGAGCCAGATCAAATACAATCTGCTCGAACCCCACTTCGACCTTGAGGGGAAGGTTGTAGGGGATATAGGCTGTAATAACGGGTATTATCTTTTTCGTATGCTGGAGCAGAAGCCTGAAAAGCTGATAGGGTTCGACCCCTCGGCGATCTACTACTCCCAGTTTCAGTTTCTTGACCATTTCATAAAATCGGATATCGTGTATGAGTTGCTTGGTGTGGAGCATGTAGAGTTTTATGAACATCGTTTCGATACGCTTTTCTGTCTGGGGGTACTCTATCACCGTTCAGATCCCGTAGCAATGCTGAAATCTCTCTATAAAGGGTTGAACAGAGGCGGAGAGCTGATACTCGATACCTTTATGATCGATGGAGAAGAGGAGATCTGCCTTACACCCAGGGAGCGCTATTCCAAAATACCGAATATCTATTTCGTACCTACGGTCAATGCATTGAAGAACTGGTGTCTGAGGGCAGGTTTTAAAAATGTTGAAGTACTTGAAATACGAAAAACGGACCTGAAAGAACAGCGGAAAACGGAGTGGATCGATACCCAAAGCCTTGAAGATTTTCTGGACCCTGCCGACCCGGACAGAACAGTCGAGGGGTATCCGGCCCCCAAAAGAGTCTACATCAAAGCAATAAAATAGCGAAAAAAGCTAAAAGTCAGTTTTATTTTTAAATAAGGTACATTTCGCTATAAATACGCTATTAAAACAGAGAAGCGGACAAAATTTAAGGTTTTGTTTACTTTTCATTAAGTGGATTGGATAGTAATGAGAATATTGACAGTTGGTTTCAATGATGAATATGTAAAAGAACTTGAAAAAGAGTTGGACAAATATTTTATCTGTATCGTAGACAATGCAAAAGACCTATATGACGCAACGAACTTTACAGACTTCAGACACTATGAATTGGTGATCATCGTAGATGAGGGAGTGAAGTTCTCTCTTGAGCGGTATGTCAATGAAGTTAAAAAGAAAAAGAGTGAAACCAAGATCATCATCCTAACGGAGAACTACCGTCAGCAGTCAGGTTTTTTCTCCCTGGGTGTAGATGATGTCATCTATAACCATTGTGAACATCCCGACCTGATCGCCGCAAGGGTGCTGGCGAATATGAGACATCTCTTCGGGACACAGGTGAACATTGACAAACTGGTGATCGATATTGCCAATAAAAAGATAGAATTCGATCAGAAGATCGTCTCTTTGAACGGTAAAACGTTTGATATCCTCGCCTACCTTGCATTGAGAAAGCAGCGTGTATTCTCCAAAGACGAGATCATCAATGCCCTTTGGGAAGAGCCGGAATATGTCAGTGACAATACGGTTGAAGTAGCGATCAACCAGATCAGAAAACGTCTGAAGAGTATTCTCGGGTTTCAGGTGATCCATACGGTCAGACGCAGAGGATACAAGTTCTCCTATTGATATTTCAGGATCAGCGCTGCTCTATGGTTGACGGAGACGTCTTCAGGCTGCTGTATCGATAATGATTTGATTTTTATTGGGTGTAGAGATTGTGGAAGGTAGGCTGAAGCCTACCCTACAATGTGAAGCAGTTCACATTCATATTGTTTTGCCTGCGCGGGTCACTTTGCTCCACCGCTTTGGTTTCGAAGAACTGAATGTGAAGCAATTCACATTCATATTGTTCTTCTCACCTCTTCTATCCAGAAGGGGATTACTTTTTGTTCGGCTTTTAGAGTGGTGCTCATACCATGTCCGGGGTAGATCGTGTAGTCTCCCTCGACTTTGAGCGCTTTCTCGAGACTTTTTATCATAGCTTCTCCGCTTGAAGCGGGAAAGTCCCAGCGTCCTATGCTCTGCTGGAAAAGAAAGTCGCCGCTGAACCATACGTCGTCTATTTCGATGACGGAGCAGCCTGGGGTATGTCCGGGGAAGTGGCGGTACTGTACCTTGATGCCTGCGATATCAAGAAGTTCATCTCCCGAGACTTCATAGTCGGGTACACTTTTGGGCGTGCCCTGCCCGAGAGGGTCGTCTGTGAGCATAAAGACATCCTCTTTGGGACAGTAGATGGGAATATGCAGTGCCTCTTTGAGTGCGGCATTGCTCCAGACATGGTCGAAGTGTCCGTGGGTATTGAGGATGGCGATAGGGTTGCTGACATTGTTCAGTACCCATTCTGTCGCATCGACACCCGGATCGATAATAAGGTCCTTGCCGTCAATCGTTACGATGTAGCAGTTGGTCTGATAGACACCCATAGGTTGGATTTTGATTTGCATGCTATAATTCCTTATGGATTTTTATAAAGTACTTGAAGAAGCGATCCTCAGCGATGATATTGGCATGAAAGAGAGATTAACGCTTCAGTGTCTGGCGTATTGTAACCAAAATGAGATTAGGGCAGAGAAGGGGTTTGTACCTAAAATATTTGACAAGCCCTCCTATGCTTCGAAGTGCCGCATTGTAAACCCGAGGGAACTTCCTGCACGAAAGGATTTTGACTCCAAAGAGGGGCTTGCCACGCTGGTGCATGCCATTACGCACATAGAGTATTCGGCGATCGACCTGGCACTGGATGCGGTGTACCGTTTTCCCGATATGCCTGCGGCATACAAAAAAGAGTGGCTGGTCGTAGCGGAAGATGAGATACGCCACTATAAAATGCTTCATGAACTTTTAGAGACGCTGGGGTACGGTTACGGGGATTTCCCAGTACATTGCGGACTTTTCGATGCCGCTGAACATACGGCGCATTCCGCACTCGATAGAATGGCGATCATCCCGCGTTACTATGAAGCATCAGGGCTCGATGTCAATCCCCAGATCATGAAAAAACTGGAAAACAAACGGAAAAACCCCTTGGTAAAAAAGCTGATAGAGAGACTGAAAGTGATTTATGAAGAGGAGATAGACCATGTCCATAAAGGGGACAGATGGTTCAAATACCTCTGTGAGCGGGAGGGGGTGGACGAGAGTATCTATTTTGACATACTCCAACGGTACAAACTGCTCGGCAAGCACCGTCCCCACATCAATGTAGAAGCACGGAAAGAGGCTGGCTTCAGCTGTCATGAGATTAAAAAGCTGGGTGCCAGAACGTGCGAGTAGTCTCATTTTTCGAACAGATGTTCTTTGCCCCGAAGTGGTACCACTATCCGCTGATTGTCCTGCTGCTCCCTTTTTCGATGCTGTATGGTACATGGATGTGGCTGCGTAGAGCGCTGGCTACCCCAAGAGTATTCTCCGTACCGGTGGTCAGTGTGGGTAATCTCATTGTAGGAGGGGCTGGGAAAACCCCTTTTGTCATTGCACTTGCATCAAGGTTTGATGATGTTACTGTCATCTCAAGAGGATACGGCAGAAAGAGCAGGGGGCTTCTTGAAGTAAGCCGTAACGGCCAGATCCTGGTCGATGTGGAACAAAGCGGTGATGAAGCGATGCTCATGGCAAGCGCTTTGCCCCATGCCTCGGTAATCGTCAGTGAAGATCGCCAGTCAGCTATCGCAACAGCCATTGAAAAAGGGGCGAAACTGGTCATACTGGATGACGGGTTTAACCGTGTCTATATTGAAAAGTTCGATATCCTGCTTGAACCCCGGATAATCCGGAACTATCTTCCTTTCCCTGCCGGTGCGTTCAGGGAATTTTATTTCAGTCGTAAATATGCGGATATCACTGCCAGAGAGGAGGAGGATTTCATCCGTGTGGTGACCTTTGAGAACCTGAGTGACCGTATGGTGCTGGTAACGGCGATCTCCAATCCGGCGCGTTTGGAGAAGTATCTGCCTGAAGGTGTGGTAGCACGGGTCTATCTGGAGGACCATGCCTATTTTGAAGAGGCGCAACTTCGGAATATTTTAGAAAAGTATCATGCCAAAACCCTGCTCTGTACCTCAAAAGACAGGGTAAAGATGAAACATTTTAAGTTGCCTATCTCTGAAATGAAGCTAAAATTAGAGATCAAAAATGAAATTTTTATAAAAATTGAAGATTATATAGAAGGATATGGTTGTGAAAAATAATATTGAAGTGGTCAAAACACTCCTTGATGCGCTGCCGTTCATTAAAAAATTCTCCAATGAGAAGATCGTTGTCAAATATGGTGGTTCCGCCCAGACAAGTGCGGAACTCAAAGAGCAATTTGCGCAGGATATCGTACTCCTGCATCTTGTGGGAATGAAACCGATCATTGTACACGGCGGCGGAAAAAGTATCACGAACCTTCTGGCTGATCTGGGAGTGGGGACGACATTTGTGGACGGGCAGAGGGTCACGACCAAAGAGGTCATGCGTGTTGTGGAGATGGTACTTTCCGGAGAGATCAACAAAGAGATCGTATCGCTGCTGGACAATCACGGTACCAAAGCCATAGGGATCTCCGGTAAAGATGGCGGCTTCCTGAAAGGTATTCCCAAAGATTTTGAGAATTTCGGCTACACGGGGGTGATAGAGCATGTCGATCCGGAGATCGTAGACAATATCATTAAAGATGGTGCCGTACCTGTCATCGCACCTATCGCAGGCAGTAGTACCATGGGGCACCCCGGATTCAATATCAATGCCGATCTTGCGGCCAGCAGGATCGCTGTAGCACTCGAGGCGAGAAAAGTACTCTTCCTGACAGATACTCCTGGGGTACTTGACAAGAATATGGAGCTTATCAGCAACCTGAGTATTGAAAAAACCGAAGCACTGAAAGAGGATGGTACGATCCAGGGAGGTATGGTGCCCAAAGTAGATGCGTGTATCGAAGCGCTCAGAGGAGGCGTGAAGAAAGCGCATATCATTGACGGGCGGGTAGAGCATTCGCTGCTGCTTGAAATATTGACGAGTTCGGGTGTCGGTACGTGTATAGAGCTTTAAAAAACGCAGGGCTCTCCGCACTTATGGCTATGTTTTCTTCTGTCTTTGTTTTGGGTGCGGTGATCAAACCGATCCCCCTGGAAGTAAAGGCGAACGAAGAGAAGGTGCAGCTGGGCAAAAAACTTTTTTTTGACCCTGTTCTTTCAAAAGACGGTACCGTCTCCTGTGCTACCTGCCATGATTTGCAGAACGGCGGTGATGACGGTTTGCCCGTCTCCTTTGGTATTAAAGGGCAGAAGGGCACAATGAACGCGCCCACTGTCTACAATGCAGTGTTCAATTTCCGCCAGTTCTGGGATGGACGAGCCAGAGATCTCAAAGAGCAGGTGTTCGGGCCTATCGAGAATCCTGTCGAGATGGGACATACGCTTGAGGGGATGACAGAAAAACTGAAACAGGATAAGATGTACCGTTCGGCATTTGATGCAATTTATGCAGACGGGATCACCAAAGAGAATGTTGCCGATGCCATTGCGGAATTTGAAAAAACACTTATTACACCCAATGCGCCTTTTGACAGGTATCTCCGTGGCGAGAAAGATGCTATCGGATGGCAGGAGAAAGAGGGGTACCGCCTGTTCGAATCCAAAGGGTGCGTCATCTGCCACCATGGGGTCAACATTGGTGGGAACCTGTATAACAAATTTGGTATCTATAAAGAGGTTGAAAGTGCGAACCTTGGACGGTACAACATTACCAAAAGAGAAGAGGACAAATATGTTTTCAAGGTGCCTTCACTGCGTAATATCGCCTTGACCGCACCCTATATGCATGACGGCAGGATCAAAAACCTGAAAGAAGCGGTCGAATTCATGACGGAGCATCAGCTTGGACGTTATATGAAACCTGAGGAGCTGGAAGCGATTGTCGCTTTCCTGAAATCCCTTACAGGCGAAATACCGCAGGTCGCAAAGTAGAGAAATGAACCAAAAAAGAAAAGCGTGGAAAAGGAAAACGGACAAGTTTCTCCTGCTGCTTGTCGCTTTTGCACTGATCCTCTCCTTTCTCTTTGGCTACCTGTTGAAAATAGACAGTGATATCAGAAGTTATGATGACTACCGGGCAAGATTGGAGAGGATGGCGAACCTGGATTACCAGTTGAACAATTTTTTCTTTAAAGTATACCGCTATATAGACTACGATGAGACAAGCCGTGTTACCAAAGCGTTTGAAGAAGATTTGGCATTTCTTAAAAAGAGTGACCTGAAAGAGAAGTTTGGGCAGTATATTTTTGACGATATTTTGGAAGTCGAAATCACCTACAAAGAGAAACTTTTCCTCCTTGAAGAGTTCAAAACACTCAATTCCCGTGTGATCAACTCCATACACTACCTCTATGACCTGCGTAAGACCATTGAGGAAAAACATATTCAGGACCAACATAAACAGGAGCTGCTGGACCATGTTTTCTTTACGATCGGTAAAATCCTCATGGACCTGCCCTATGACAAAGGGAGACTGAAACTCGATATGGAACGCTTGAAGCATTACCGGAACGAGCACCAGGTATTTAACTATTTTTACCAGCATAGCAGACAGTTCCTCTCAGATATAGAACAGATAAAAAAGATTTTGCATGAAAACAAGGAGATCAAACTCTTCACTGCAATTGACCATGTGGTCGCACATCTGAGAAAGTACTACAGAAGCAACCGTAATGAACACAAGTTCATCACCTTCTCCTTTTTTGTATTTGCCTTTTTGATCCTGCTGATCCTTGTTTTCAACTACCGCCGTGTACGTCAGACGACACGGGAACTCCAGGCATTCCGTTATGCCATTGAGAACAGTGACAATGCGATCGTCATTACTAACAAAAAGCGTGAGATACAGTATGTCAATGAAGCCTTTGAAGCGCACTCTGGCTATAAGAAAGAGGAGGTTCTTGGAGAGAACCCCCGTATCCTGAAATCCGACCTGCTTAATGAGGATTTCTACAAAAATATGAATGAGACGCTTGACCGCGGGGAGAAGTGGCAGGGAGAGCTGATCAACCGGAATAAAAACGGAGACCTCTTCTATGAAAAATCATCTATCGTCCCGGTTTTCCTTGAAGGTGAACTGGTAGAGTATCTTGCGATAAAACTCGATATTACCGAATATAAAGAGCAGCAGCAGAGGCTACAGCAGTCTGCTGCAGTTTATGAGACGATCGGTGATGGTATCTTGATCACGGATAGTGAGAAGAAGATACTTTCAGTCAACCCTGCTTTTGTGAAGATGTTTGGTTACAATGAGGAGGAGCTGGTGGGGAAAGAGCCTGTAATTGTCTCCTCTTCCGAACAGGACAGGAATTTTTACAAGCGGATGTGGTACTCTCTGCGGACTAAAGACCGTTGGACAGGCAAGATAAAAAATAAAACGAAGGGCGGGAAACTGCTTCCAATCTGGCTGACGATCACTGTAGTAAGGGATGAGATCGGCGCGATTGTGAACTTCATCGCAATCTATACCAACCTTGAAGAGATCATCGAGATGGAAGAGAGGGCAGAGTTCCTTGCGTACCATGACAGTCTGACGCAACTTCCGAACCGTGCGCATTTTGAAAGGGAGATCGTACATATTTTTGAAAATGCACAGCTCAAACAGAAGATGATCGCTGTACTTTTCATAGACCTTGACCGCTTTAAAGTGATCAACGATACACTGGGGCATTTTGTCGGTGACGAGATGCTGGTTTCACTCTCCAGACGGATTAAGAGTATTTTGAACAAAGATGACCTCTTCGCGCGTATTGGGGGAGATGAGTTCGTGATTATCCTCGATACCCTGAAAACCAGGGAAGAGGTTGCCGCCATCACGAAAAAGATACTTGCCATCATCAGAGAACCGATAAGGGTGCAGAATTACCATTTGAATACGTCAGCGAGTATCGGGATCGCGCTTTACCCCGATGACGGCTTGGAAAAAAACGAGATCATTAAACATGCCGATTCGGCGATGTACCATGCGAAAGAGAAAGGGAAGAACAGGTATGAGTTCTATACCAAACAGCTCTCTATCGATATGCAGATACGCCTGGATCTTGAACTGGAGCTTAAAGATGCGCTTTTACGAAAAGAGATGTATGTCTATTTCCAGCCGCAGTATGATCTTAAAAGTGGAAAGGTCATAGGTGCGGAAGCACTTGTAAGGTGGTACAACCCAAAACTCGGCCAGGTTGCCCCGGACCGTTTCATCTCCATCGCAGAAGAGACGGGAATGATTATCGAGATCGGATATTTCGTCTTTGAAGAAGCCTGTAAAGCCTACAAACGCTGGTGTGAACAGGGGATCGCCCTGGAGAGTGTCTCCATCAATATCTCATCCGTACAGTTCAGGGAGCGTAATCTTTTTGGAACGTTTAAACGTATTATTGAAAAGGTGGGTATCTCCGCGCACAATATCGAGATCGAAATTACGGAGCGTTTTATTATGGAGTATTCAACGACGAACCTGACGATCCTCGAAGATCTGCGTGCACTCGGATGCCAGATCTCCATAGATGATTTCGGTACAGGGTACTCCTCTATGAGCTATATGAAAAGTCTGCCGCTAGATACGATCAAAATCGACCGCTCATTTGTTACGGACCTGCCGTACAATACCCATGATGTGGAAGTCTCCAAAGCGATCATCGCACTCTCCAAAAGTTTGGGCTACCAGGTCGTTGCCGAAGGGATAGAGAATGAACTGCAGGAAGAGTTCCTCAGGCAGAACGGGTGTGATGTAGGCCAGGGATACTATTTCGCCAGACCGATGGATGCTGATGCTTTTGCCGCATTTGTAGAAGAGAGAGAATAGGGGAATCCTGCTCCGGCTGCCTGGAGAATAACTTGCCATATATCGCTATAGGCGGCGTAAAGGGCTTTTAAATCGCTGACTTTTTAGCTATAATTCCACCAAATACATTTTATATTAGGATAATCAATGCAATTTGTCGAGACTCGGGGTAATGATGGCAAAAAGCCGCAAAAGGTCACATTTTCAGAAGCAATACTGAATCCAAGCGCAAGTTATGGAGGGCTGTATGTACCTGAATCACTTCCCGCTTTGGATGAAGATTTTTTAAAAGGGCATCTTTCCAGCCACTACAGGACACTGGCACTGGATTTTTTACAGAAGTTCAATATCGATATTGAAACGGAAGTGCTGCAGAAAGCACTTGAAAGATATGATGCATTTGATGATCCTTCCGATCCGGTCCCGGTCGTACAGATCGAAGAGGACTGTTTTGTTTCAGAACTCTACCACGGGCAGACACGGGCGTTCAAAGATATGGCATTACAGCCGTTTGGGTATATTTTGAGTGAACTTGCCAAAGAGCGGGGAGAACACTACCTGATCATGGCGGCAACGAGTGGAGATACCGGCCCTGCTACACTTGAAACATTCAAAAACCAGGAGAATGTCAAGGTAGCCTGCCTCTACCCTGATGGCGGGACATCGGATGTCCAGAGGCTTCAAATGGTGACTGAAGATGCGGAAAACCTGAAAGTGATCGGCGTCAAAGGAAATTTTGACGATACTCAGCATACACTGAAAGAGTTGCTTGCATCGGAAGATTTCAAAGCGGAACTGAAAGAGCGCGGTATCAAACTCAGCGCTGCGAACTCCGTAAATTTCGGGCGTATTATCTTCCAGATCATTTATCATATACATGCTTATCTGGAACTGGTAAGAAAAGAAGTTGTTTCAATGGGTGAAAAGGTTTATCTTGTGGTACCCAGCGGCAATTTCGGTAATGCCCTTGGCGCGTATTATGCCAAAAAGGCAGGATTGCCGGTAGAGAAGATACTGATCGCTTCAAATATCAACAATATTCTGACAGACTGGATCAATACCGGTACCTATGACCTGACTGACAGAACATTGATCCTGACAGAATCCCCGGCGATGGATATACTGAAAAGTTCCAATATTGAACGTGTGATGTACGATAAGTTCGGAGCAGAAAGAACCAAAGAGCTGATGGATGCTCTGACGAATGAAGGAAAATTCCAGTTAAGCAGTGAAGAGACGGCAATGCTGCAGGAAGATTTTGCCGCAACCTTCTCGGATGATGAAGAGGGGGAAGCGGTCATTGCAGCCTATGCACGCAAAGGCTACATCATGGACCCGCATACGGCGACCTGTATGAAAGCCTATGAAACATTGAGAGAAAAAAGACTCAATACAGTGATCTATTCGACGGCGGAATGGACGAAGTTCAGTACAACTGTAGCCAAGGCACTCGGCCATCCGGTAAGCAACGATATAGAGGCGTTGAAATGGGTCAGTGAAGAGGCGGGTGTTTCTGTTCCTCCAATGATCAATGGGCTCTTCCGCAAACCAGTGGTCCATAGTGTGGTGGTCGATAAAGATTCCATCAAAGGAGAGATGTTGAACTTTCTGTAGTTTGGCATACCGTTATGTTTAGAAAGTATCCTCTTTTTGTATTTCTGTTGTTGTTGACTCTGGAAACAGCCTCTGCAAAGGTGGTGGAGTGCCGGGTCCTTACCGAAGGAACACAGCTGTGTAATCCCTATAGTAAAAAACTGATACGGGCGAAAGAGGTTACATACGAGAATGACAGGAAAAAGCTGATCGTTGCCAAAACGCTGCCTGTTCCCCCCAAAAAGCCTTCCCCTCCCAGACCTTCCATGGAAGATATGATCGAAAAATATGTAAAAATTGAGGACTCCATGCGTTTCAGGGGCAGCGGGATCTCTCCCCTGCAGGAAGAGGCAAAAAAAGAAGAGGCAAAAAAAGAAGAGATCTACAGCCGTATGGAAATAATCAAACGTAAGCGGCAGGAACTTTTTGATAAAATGAAAAAAGCCAAAGAGGAGAGAGAGAAGGAAGAGAAACGGCAGGAGGCGCTGAGGCTTGCGGAAGAGAAGAAGCAGAAAGCCCTCGAAGCGGAAGAGAAGAAGAGACTCAAAGCGCTGAAACAGAAAGAGGAGCAACGCAAGCAGTATGGCGTTTACCAGGTACAAAAGGGCGACAGCCTGAGTAGGATCGCAGCAAAATTCAATGTTGGAACAAAAGCATTGAAAACATTGAATGAACTGAAAGATGTAAGCACACTTCGGGTAGGAAAGAAACTGCTTATCCCGCTCTCCCGGAAGCGGGTAGATGCCATTGTCAAAGCGGAAGTGATAGTTGAAAAAGGTGACAGCCTCAGTTCGATCGCCAAAGATTTCAACCTTAGCACCAAAGAGATCATCGCATTGAACGGTTTGAAAAAGAATACTGCGATACGCATTGGGCAAAAGATACGTCTTCCTCTCCCCCATGCGGTCAAAAAAAAGAGATTTGCAAAAATCAAAAAAAGAAAAAAAAGAAACAGGTCCAAACTGATCCGGCCTTTTGGCAAACGTAAGCTTCGTGTGACGGCTACAGCATATAGTTCACATGGCAGGCAGACGGACAAAACCCCTTTCCTGGCAGCATGGAACAACCGTCTCCGTCCCGGGATGAAGGTCATTGCGGTCTCAAGAGATATGCTGACAAAATACGGTATGCGTAACGGTACGAAAGTAAGGATCGCCGGGTTGTCGGGGATCTACAGAGTTCGGGACAAGATGAACAAACGGTATAAAAAAAGGATCGATATCTATATGGGAGTGGACAGAAGAAGGGCTTTGCGCTGGGGAAGACGCAGCGTAGTCATCTACTGGTAATCTTCCCTCCTGTTTCCCCAAAGTCCTACCTGTGAAAGCCCCGGTTAGAGATAGTGCTTTTTGAACCAGAGGTAATAGAGTGCGATGAACACGAATCCTGCACCCAGCGTTACTGTGATCCCCTGAAGGGAGAGGCCCCCTTTTGAAGCATACCCTATGAAAAGTGCCGTCACGACATTGGAGAGCATGAAAAACATGTCATTGTATGAAATAACCCTTCCCATATACTTCGTATCGACCTCCTCCTGAACAAGAAAATAGGTATAGGACCAGAGTGTTGTAATGAAAAAACCTGTAACAAACAGAGAGAAGAGTGAAAAGTAGAAGTAAGGCTCCTGTGTCACCCAGAAGAAAATAGAGACAGCCTGTAGAAGAAAAAAGTAGTGCAGATTGTTTTTGGAGATGATCTTTCCGATAAAGAACGGCCCGGCTATCAGGCCCAGCGCCCTTGTCGCATTCATCAGGCCTATTGAGAGGGGTACGGCTATGATCTCTTTATACTGCATATCTGCCAAAAGGGTAATAAGGGCATCGAAACTAGTCAACCCTATACCCGCATGCAGCAGAATGAGATGTATGATCTTTTTTCTTTTCCTGAGATAGGTAAATCCCTCCTTGATCATAGTCCAGTTTGAATCTGTATGCATTGTCTTTTCCAGCGTCAGTTTCAGTCCAAAAAGGAGCATAACTGCTACCAGATAGAGCAGGGCATCGATGATGAATGCGGCATCGTAGCCGAAAGAGTAGGTTACTACACCGCCTACTGCCATTCCTGAAGCATATGAGAGTGACCAGATGATCGAGTGTATCTCATTGGTGTTTTTGAGCATTTCCCCTTTCAGGATCTTTGGGAAAAGAGACATTTCGGCAGAAAAAAGTACGGATGCCGCCGCCGAACGGATAAAGATGAGTACCATAAGTATCCATACATACGCCAGAGAATCGATAAACACAAATGAGAGTGTCATCGAGATCTCTGTAAGAAGCAGTGTCATCATCAAAGGTTTGAAGGAGATACGGTCGATGAGGATACCGATAAGCGGAGCGAGAATGACTGCCGGAAGCATGGACATGGCGGCGGTCAGGGCGATCGTGACCGCATCGGCGTTGAAGGCAACCAGCATGGAGAAAATGGCTACCTGGGAAAACCAGTTCCCAAAATAGGAGAGAAGTTGGATCAAAGAGAGTCTTGCAATGACCGGATGTTTCAGCGTATCAAGATAGTTCATGCTGCCGGTCCGAAATCCCCAAAGAGCATTTAACTGCTTTCATCCTGCAGGGTAAAGGGGATCTGTTTTGTCTCCAGTCTCTTTTTGTACATTTCAAAGGCCAGGGAAGCAGCGTCTGCATCATAGGAAGCTACAGAGATCGAAACGTACCAGCCGTCAGAGTGGAGCTTTGGCAGAGAGGAGAACTCTACCTCTTTGGGCATCTGCTCCATGACTTCTATCAGCTCATTCTCTTTGCAGCGTGCCGTTAAAGTATGACGGTAGTAGATACGCGCTTTGGGAATGATTTTGTCGAGGATCTCCTCCACCATGGGGTGGCTCATCTGGGGGAAACCGGGCATGAAGAAAAAGCGTTCATCCAGATAGAATGCCGGCATCTGGTTGACAGGATTGTCAAGAAGTTTCGCACCCTTGGGGAGTTCAGCCATTTTGACAGGGTGGGGATATGCCTCCTCCCCAAGTTTCTGTTCTATGATCTCTTTTGCTTCCCGGTGCAGATAGAGTTTGCCGTCTTTGAGTGCAATGGCAGCACATTTTCTTGTATGGTCATCGGGAGTGGAGCCGATGCCGCCAAAGGAGAAAAGCACTGGATTGGGCTGTGAAGCGATGAACCTGAGGGTCTGTACGATAAGTGCGGGATTATCTTCAACAATGAAGGAACCTGACAGT
>Ga0256913_10000126_pt1 | contig 35303 bp, 24 predicted proteins | sample Axial_MatmetaG_FD_185970 | JGI IMG/M metagenome (GOLD analysis project Ga0256913, IMG submission 185970) | Deep-sea worm associated microbial mat communities from Axial Seamount, Juan de Fuca Ridge, Pacific Ocean - Axial_Mat | ecosystem: Environmental > Aquatic > Marine > Oceanic > Microbial... | reverse complement strand
CGGGTTGACCAGTTCTTCGCTTTTGTTCATCGCCCAAAAGCCATTGGTAAGATAATCGTGTTCCAGCGAACTGTGTTTTTGAATAGACCCGAAACCACAATGATGATTGGTAAGCAACAACCCGTCCCTGGATATAATTTCAGAAGTACAGCCACGCCCAAACAATAATATAGCATCCTTTAGGCTTGAGTGGTTAATGGAATAAATATCATCGGCACTGATGTTCATGCCCATGGCTTTCATCTGTTTTTCGTTAAGTTGTTTCAACAACATGGGTATCCACATGCCTTCGCCGGCAAACGCCAGATTGTTTGCAAACATTGAGATAAAGAAAACAAAAGTCAGAATCCTGGATTTCATAATATGGTTAAATTTAATGAAAGGTAAAAGTATTAAAAAAGTAGATGTCAGTCGAAGGGATTGCAGATTGAAAACTAAAGATTGCAACTAAACTGTCATTAAATCACATCCTCCGGATCGGGCAAATTTTCTTTTAACTCTTCAAGATTGAATTTCTCGTAAATCCAGGGAGCAATGGGTTCGATGTTTTTATAAAGTAATGATTCTTCTCGGGCATCTTGTTTTATGATAGATGAATTTACATCGAAATAGTTTATCAGGAAAATCAGGATGCTTAACAGTAAAGCTCCTTTCAAAATTCCAAAAACCGCTCCTGCCAGCTTGTTAACAAACCCCAGCAAAAGCAGATTAACCACTTTTTCCAGCACCTTACCCAACAGCAGTACAAGAATCAATACGCCTATAAAAGTTACAATAAACGCAATGATGTTGAGGTACTCTTTATTAATATTAAATGAATTAGTGAGCAGGTTGGCAGTAAAATCAGAAAAGAAAAGTGCAGCATAAATGCCTAAAATAAGAGCAACCAATGTTGCTACTTCAATGATAATTCCTTTTTTATAACCCTGAAAGGCAAATAATAACAAAGGAATCAGAAGAATAAGATCAAGTAAGTTTATATTCATAAAGCACCTATTTATTTTTTAATCGCCGTGTTAATTCGGTAGAGAATACAAACTCGTTGAGTTCGGCGTTGTCAGTTGTAAGAATATCCTCTTTGGTTCCTGTCCACCAGAGTTCTCCTTTGTGCACGTAATTAATCCGCTGGCCAATTTGCAAAACCGAGTTCATATCATGGGTATTAATGACTGTAGTCATTTTAAACTCTTCCGTAAGATCCGACAACAGCTTGTCGATCACCTCAGCCGTTTTAGGATCAAGCCCCGAATTGGGTTCATCGGCAAAAAGATATTTAGGAATCAGCACAATAGCCCGTGCAATGGCCACCCGCTTAATCATTCCACCCGAAAGCTCTCCGGGATATTTACTGCCGGCGCCGGGAAGGTTAACATGATCGAGTACGTAGTCCACCCGCTTCTTCTTTTCTCCGGCACTCATGTTGGTAAACATATTCAGCGGAAACATTACATTTTCTTCCACGCTATACGAATCAAACAGGGCACCACCCTGAAACAAAACACCCATCTCTTGCCGGATATGCTTTCTCTTCTTCTCCTGAAGATTTGAAAAAAGTCGTCCGTCAAATGCAATCTCGCCTTTATCAATATCGTGTAGCCCAATACAACATTTCATCAAAACTGTTTTTCCGGAACCGCTTTGTCCAATAATCAAATTGGTCTTTCCCTGCTCAAAAACAGTGGATACATCTTTAAGTACCTGTTGCCCTTCGAATGATTTAAATATGTTTTTAACCTCTATCATACCAGCAACAATTGAGTTAAGATTAAATCCCAAATAATAATTAGAATACTACTGTAAACAACTGCTTTGGTACTATTCTGACCAACCTCTACCGAGCCGCCACTAACGGTATACCCTTTAAATCCAGAGATGGAAGTGATGATTACAGCAAAAACTACTGTTTTAATCAGCGCATAAGTAATACTAAAGGGATTAAACCACGAACGCAGGCCGAGAATAAAATCATCGCTGGGAACCAGTCCCGAAAACACACCAGCCACCCAGCCACCAAAAAGCCCCAACACCATCGAAAAAACAATCAGAATCGGGAAGTAGATCATGGCAGCTACCATTTTGGGTAATATCAGATAATTGGGTGGGTTGATACCCATCACCCGTAAAGCATCAATTTGCTCGGTAACCCGCATAGTGCCAATTTCTGAAGCTATTAATGAACCAACTTTCCCTGCCAAAATCAGGCTAATGATGGTAGGAGCAAATTCCAGGATCATCATTTCACGGGTCATATAACCCACCATAGATGCCGGAATTAACGGATTATCCAGATTATATGAAACCTGAAGTGCTATAATAGCTCCGGTAAAAACCGAGATAAATGCCACCAGCCCGATGGAGTCGGTACCCAGATGTTGCATGTCGATAAACAGCTGACGGCGGAACATTTTCCACTTGTCAGGACGCCTGATGGTTTCGAGCATCAATACAACAAACTCTCCTGATTCTTTTACAAGTTCCATAATTGTGGCTAAATTAAAAAAAAGAAAATCGCACCCCAAAGATACTCTTTAATAAAAAAGATGTTTCTTTATAAACGTTAAACAAATCCAATTAATTGCGATGAAACGGGTAATCTTATTTTTTGCTTTGGGAGCATTTCTTTTGGGAGGGTGCGCCTCTCATAAAAACGTAAGGCATCATAAGAAAAAAAGAAAAGGCGGTTGCGATTGTTCCAAATGGTCTTACAACCATAGTGAGAAGACGTTTCGGTTACAAGAAATTCCAATATTTAATCAGGAAGCATAACAGGTTTTTTTATTATTAAGTTGTTTAAAGTTAACTTGTTGTTTATAACAGTAAAATGTTTAAAATGACTGTTCAAAAAATAATTCTTAGTTATATTATCTGCCTAAGAGGGGTTGTCACTCTTCGACTACGCTCAGTGTGACACATTTTTTACTTTTTGAACTCTCTTCTACAGTAGAATATTCATGTTTTCAAGCTGTTAACTTTAAACAACTTCTATAAAAGATGTAATACTATTTTTTTTTACTTTTGTCACAAATTGTGAAGGTTATGATAATCATATCTGTTTCATCACGCAAAGCTGTTTTCCTTAACATCAAGGAACGCGATTCATTTCATTTCTAATTTCTATTGCAGAAGCATAACCCTTCTGCCATTCTTTTTCTCCTATTAACTTTTAATCTTAAAGAAATGAAATTACCTTTTGCAGAATCGTATAAAACAAAAATGGTGGAAACCATCCGCCGAAGCACACGCGAGGAGCGTGAACAATGGATAAAAGATGCCAAATACAATCTTTTTAATTTAAGAAGCGAGCAGGTTTTTATCGACCTGCTTACCGATTCGGGAACCGGAGCCATGAGCGACAAGCAATGGTCGGAAATGATGATTGGCGATGAAAGTTATGCCGGAGCATCATCCTATTACAAACTCAAAGATGCCATTAAAGAAATAACCGGTTTTGATTATTACCTACCAACTCATCAGGGAAGAGCTGCTGAAAATGTACTCTTTTCAACATTGGTTAAAGCGGGTGATGTCGTTCCCGGAAACTCACATTTTGATACCACTAAAGGCCATATTGAATTCCGTAATGCACATGCCATTGACTGTACCATTGACGAGGCTTTCCATACCGAGCTGGATTATCCCTTTAAAGGAAATGTTGACCTGAATAAGCTGGAAGATGTTTTGAAGAAATATCCAAAAGAGCAAATCCCGTTAATCATTGTTACCATTACAAACAATACTTCGGGAGGTCAGCCGGTATCAATGAAAAACATGCGAGAGGTTCATGCCCTTGCTACTAAATATGGTGTTCCTGTCTATTTCGATTCGGCTCGTTTTGCCGAGAATGCTTACTTCATTAAAATCCGCGAGGAAGGGTATGCCGACAAATCCATTCGTGAAATTGTAAAAGAGATGTTCGGCTATGCTGACGGTATGACCATGAGCAGTAAAAAAGATGCCATTGTCAACATGGGAGGTTTTATCGGATTCCGTAACAAAGAGGTTTACGACCAGGCCAGTATGTACAATATCCTTTTCGAAGGATTTATCAATTACGGGGGCATGTCGGGAAGAGATATGAATGCTTTGGCTCAGGGACTTTACGACGGAACAGAATTCAACTACCTGGAAACCCGTATCAAACAAGTGGCTTATCTTGGCAAGCAGCTTCGCGATTATGGTATCCCGACACAATATCCTTTTGGTGGCCATGCGGTTTTTATTGATGCTAAGAAATTTTTACCCAATATTCCCAAAGAAGAGTATATAGCCCAGACTTTAGGAGTTGAACTTTACATCGAAGGTGGTGTGCGTGGTGTGGAAATCGGAACCATTCTGGCTGACCGCGATCCCGATACCGGTGAAAACCGTTATCCTGATTTAGAGTTATTACGTCTTGCTATTCCCCGCAGGGTTTACAGTGATAACCACATGGATTACATTGCTGCTTCGCTGATTAATGTTTTTGACCGCAGAAACGATATTAAACGAGGTTTTAAAATAACAAAAGAAGCTCCTTTATTGAGGCATTTTACGGTTGAGCTGGAGAGATTATAAATTCCTCAGCGACAGGGAAGGAAGTAAATTACAAAAAAATCGGGGAACGTTACATTAATAAAATAACATTCCCCGATATAATTATTTAACAATCGCTTTTTTTACTTCTTCTTCCTGGCAAACCTTTTCTTAGGCATATTTTTCGGATCCTTTGATATTTCAATACAATCCTCTAAGGTTAAACTTGCAGGATCAGTTCCTTTCGGAATTTTATAATTCTGTTTTTTGATTACCAGATAAGGTCCGTAACGACCGTTTAATACCTGTACATCCGGATCTTCATCAAAAGTTTTGATGATTTTTTCGCGGTCGGCTTTACGTTTGGCTTCGATCAGTTCAATAGCTCTCTCTAAAGTTATTGAAGCCGGATCATCATCCTTTTTAATGGAAACAAAAAGCTTTCCTAACCTTACATAAGGTCCAAAACGGCCAATGGCAACACTTACTTCCTGATCTTCGTAAGTTCCCAAAACTCTTGGATATTCAAATAGTTTTAAAGCTTCCTCCAGCGTAATGGTATCCATCGACTGTCCTTTGCGAAGTCCGGCAAACTTTGGTTTTTCCTCCGATTCGGTATCACCTATTTGGACAATGGGTCCGAAACGGCCAATTTTAACAAATACATTTTTACCTGATTCGGGATCGGTTCCAAGTAATTTCTCACCACTGAATTTTCCCGAATTCTTTTGCGTATCTTCTACCTTTTCATGGAAATCGCCATAAAAATCTTTAATAATTTTGTTCCACTCTTTTTTGCCATCGGCAATTTCATCAAACTCTTTTTCTACCTTGGCGGTAAAGTTGTAATCCAAAATATCGGAGAAGTACTGAACCAAAAAGCGGTTTACCAAAGTACCAATGTCTGTTGGGAAAAGTTTGGCTTTTTCCGAACCGGTATTCTCGGTTAAAGTTTTCTCGGTAATCTTATCCGAAACCAACTCAAGAACGGTGGCCTTCCTTTTTTCCGAAGGACGGCTTTCCTTTACCACATAACCACGATTGATAATGGTTGAAATGGTTGGAGCATAGGTAGAAGGACGGCCAATTCCCAACTCTTCAAGTTTTTTAACAAGGCTGGCCTCTGTATATCTTGGTGGGTGTTTTGTGAAACGCTGTTTGGCTTCAATTCGTTCTGCCAAAGGCTCATCACCTTTATTCATTGGTGGCAGCATGCCCGAAACATTCTGGTCGTTATTCTCCTCATCTGTTCCTTCGCGATATACCTTAAGGAAACCGGCAAAAGTGATTATTTCACCCGAAGCAACAAACGGGTCGTCTGCTCCTGTAGATTGTATTTGAGCAACTGTTCTTTCCAGAACAGCATCAGCCATCTGCGAAGCAATGGTTCTTTTCCAAATCAATTCATAGAGACGGGTTTCATCATCTGATCCCGAAACAGTTGAATTATTCAGATAGGTAGGACGAATAGCCTCGTGTGCCTCCTGAGCTCCTTTGGCTTTGGTAGCGTATTTCCTGATCTTCACATATTTCTCACCCCACTGTGAAGTTATCTCCTCCTTAGCCATTGCCAAAGCAAGATTGGAGAGATTTACAGAGTCGGTTCTCATGTAAGTGATTTTACCCGATTCGTAAAGGTTCTGCGCAACACGCATGGTTTTGGCAACCGGAAATCCCAGCTTACGAGAAGCCTCCTGTTGTAAGGTAGAGGTTGTAAACGGAGCAGCCGGTGTTTTCTTACCGGGTTTTTTTTCAACTGATGTGATTTTGAAGCCGGAACCTATCTGTTTTTCCAGAAATGCTTTGGCTTCTTCAGCTGTGTCAAACTTTTTAGTGTATTCAGCAGTAAAGGTTTTGCCATTCAGGCTAAACTCGGCGATAACTTTGAAAAATGAAACACTTTTAAAGTTTTTAATCTCTTCTTCACGCTCAACAATCAACCGAACAGCTACCGACTGCACACGGCCTGCTGACAAGGAAGGTTTAACTTTTTTCCACAAGAGTGGCGAGAGTTCATATCCTACCAGTCTGTCTAGTACCCGTCGGGCAAACTGTGCCGACACCAGATTCTTGTCAATATCTCTCGGGTTTTCAATAGCATTAGTGATGGCATTCTTTGTAATCTCGTGGAAAACAATTCTTTTTGTTTTTGAATCGTCAAGTCCTAAAGCATTGTAAAGGTGCCAGGCGATGGCTTCTCCTTCACGGTCTTCATCAGATGCCAACCAAACAGTTTCAGCCTGCTTAGCCAGTTTCTTTAAATCAGCAACAATCTTTTTCTTATCGGTACTTATCTCGTAATTCGGTTCAAAGTTGTTTTCAACATCAACACTTAGCTTATTTTTGTTGAGATCCATCACGTGGCCCATACTGGACTTTACAACGTAATCTTTTCCAAGGAATCCTTCGATTGTTTTTGCTTTTGCAGGGGACTCAACAATTACCAAATTTTTAGCCATAGTAAATTTATTCTTTTAATGTCAGCGATTTCGAAAAACGCTGCAAATGTAATATAATAATATAATAAGAGATGTAAATTATAAAATATGAGACTTTGAAAGTGTATTTACAAAATACAAATCTAAACATTGCTAAATCAGCAGAATAGGTGTAAATACAAAACTGCTATTTAGCATCAGCCGTCGCAAAGATGAATATTTCTTAATTACAAAATCAGCGTTTCAAGATACTCTTAAACATCGCGCAGGAACGATTCCAGGTTTTCAAACTTATTATGATAATCTTCCACTGAGCGTTTGATTACCTCATAAGCTTCTTCATGTCCGTAAACATGCGATATTTCCACATCAATCTGCTTACCGGGTAAATCCTTATAGGTAAGAAAATAGTGTTTCAGCCTGTCGATTACCAATTCCGGTAAATCAGAAATATCATTGAATGAACCATAAAAAGCATCATTGTTTAAAACTGCTACAATCTTATCATCAGCTTCATTACTGTCAATCATTCTAAAACCACCAATGGGTCGGGCTCTGACCAAAATATCGCCGTGAGCAATCTCTTTTTCAGTCAGTACACAAATATCAACCGGATCGCGGTCACCAATAATATCTGTCCGGCCTGTTTTTTCATTACAAAAGTCAGCAACCCTGCCGGCACTATAAGTCTGCGGAATAAACCCATACAACGCGGGTACAACATTCGAATATTTCTGAGGTCTGTCAATGCGCAAGTATCCTGACTCTTTATCTACTTCATATTTTACGGTATCGGTAGGAACCATTTCAATGTAGCAGGTTACCACTTCAGGGGCCTTGGCACCGATATCAACACCATGCCAGGGATGTGATTTATAGCGAAGCCCCATCAGTTTCCCGATAGGATCCATTAATTTATTAGGCATAATACTGTTCTTATATTTTTTGCAAAGGTAGGAATTCTTTTTTGCGTAATTTTACCCGCTTCAATTGCTAAATGAAAAATACATATCTCTGTTATGAAAAAAATGATCAGCCTCTTTTTTATTTCTCTGCTTTTTACCATAAGCTTTACTGCGTCAGCACAGGAAAAAATGCTCAGCGTGGAGGATGCCATATGGATGAACCCCGGTTTGTACCCCGTAAGAGTTTCACAACTTCAGTGGTTGCCCGAAAGCGATTACTATGTTTATGCTAAAAAGAATAGTCTTTATAAAGTTTCAGCCCGTGGTGGCAGTGAAACTCTTTTACTGACGCTTGATAACCTTAACGGAGGAATGGCTCAAAACGGCTATGATTCGTTAAAAAGATTACCACGAATCTCTTTCTTGAAAGATGATGAAGTTTATTTTTCCAAAGGTAGCGAGTGGTTTAATTACAATCTTGAAAACAACAAACTAAATAGCTTTGCTGAAATTCCTGACACGGCCAAAAATATCGATTTCAATAAAAAGAGTCGTTATTTTGCCTATACCATCAAAAACAACCTCTTTATGATGATGAACGGGGATGTGGTTCAAATTACATATGATAAGGATCCCGGGATTGTAAACGGGCAAACCGTTCATAGGGTTGAGTTTGGAATTAATACCGGAACTTTCTGGTCGCCTGACGGTAAAAAACTGGCCTTTTATCGCAAAGATGAAACCATGGTAGCCGACTATCCATTGGTGAACATCGACACGAGAATTGCCACTGTTGAAAACACAAAATACCCCATGGCCGGCGAAACCAGCCATCATGTTACTCTGGGAGTTTTTGACCCTGAAACCATGGAAACCGTTTTTCTGAAAACCGGCGAACCTAAAGATCATTACCTTACAGCTGTAACCTGGGATCCTTCGGGAAAATACATCTACATTGCTTTGCTGAACCGGGATCAAAATCATATGAAATTGAATCAATACGATGTAACAACCGGTGATTTGGTGAAAACCCTGTTTGAAGAAAAAAGCACAAAATATGTTGAGCCGGAGCATCCGCTTTATTTCAATCCAAACAATCCGGATGAGTTTATTTGGATAAGTGAACGTGATGGGTACGATCATCTTTACCTTTATAGTACTGATGGAAAACTGATCAGACAATTGACCAAAGGCAACTGGGTAGTTACTGAATTTATGGGATATCACGGAAAGGATAAAGTTGTTTTCAAAGCAACAAAAGATAGCCCGCTGGAACAGAACATCTATTCGGTAGGATTGAATAATGATAAAATTGTCAGACTTACTCCCGACCACGGAACACATGTTGGCAGGGTAAGCAGCAGTGGTAAATACATGATTGATATTTACAGCAACACCGAAACAGCCCGCGAATACAAACTGGTTAACCATAAAGGAAAAGAGATTCGGGTTATCAAAGAAAACAATCAGCCATTAAAGGATTACAAGCTGGGTAAAACAAGAATTTTCACTCTTGATCCCGACACTACTCCCGAGCTTTATTGCAGAATGATTACTCCTCCCAATTTCGATTCAACCAAAAAATATCCTGTTATTGTTTATGTTTACGGAGGGCCTCATGCCCAGCTTATCACCGACTCGTGGATGGGGGGTGCAGGATTTTACCTGAATTATCTGGCACAACAAGGGTTTATTATCTTTACTTTAGATAACCGCGGTTCTGCCAACAGGGGACGAGATTTCGAACAGGCCATTTTTAGAAATGCAGGAACCGTTGAAATACAGGATCAGATGTTTGGCGTGAACTACCTGAAATCGCTTCCTTACGTTGATGCTGACAGAATTGGTGTTGACGGCTGGAGTTACGGCGGATTCATGACTGTTTCGCTGAAACTGAGAAACCCGGGAGTCTTTAAAGTAGCTGTTGCAGGAGGCCCTGTAATTGATTGGAAATATTACGAAGTGATGTACGGTGAACGCTACATGGATACACCACAAACCAATCCCGAAGGATATGAAAAAGCCAGCACCTTAAACTATGTTGATAATTTGGAAGGCAAATTAATGATTATACACGGAACCATGGATCCAACCGTGGTTTGGCAGCAGAGTTTACAGTTTTTGCAAACAGCCATTAAAAAAGGTAAACAAATGGATTATTTTGTTTATCCCGGTCACGGCCATAACGTTGGTGGCAAAGACCGGGCACACCTTTACACCAAGATCACAGAATATTTTAAAGAAAATTTGTAAAATAAATTGAAAGGGAACCTGAGAATAAATTCTCAGGTTTCTTTTTTACTTCTTCAGGTAATTATATAAACCCTCACCTGCGTCTTCCAATAAATCAAGCACCAACTCAAAACCTTCATCTCCGCCATAATAAGGATCAGGAACCTCATCATAATCTGTTTCATTCGCAAAACTCATCATCATGTGTAGCTTGTTGATGTCATCGGAAGTACGTGCCATCTTTTTTAAATTTGTATAATTACTGTGATCCATGGCCACAATTACATCAAAGTAATCCCAATCGGTTTCAGGGTTAAAGGGTCTGGAAATTGAAGTAAGATTATAACCTCTTTTTACAGCATGACGCTGCATTCGTGCATCTGCAGGTTGCCCTTCGTGATAGGCATATGTTCCTGCCGAATCAATTTCAAACTCCTTATCCACACCCCTGTTTTTTACCAATCCCTTAAAAACAGCTTCCGCACTAGGTGAACGACAAATATTTCCCAGACAAACAAACAACACTTTTTGTTTCATAAAACAATGATTTAAGAAGTTTCAAATGTACTCAAAATCTATTTTTTACTTTCGAATAAAATAATGATTCCTTTTAAATTTATCAAAATCAATTACCCTCGATAACTTATATTTGCCAAAAATGCAGGCAACAAAACAACGCAGTATTTTGTCATATAAACATTAAACCTTAAAACCCAGCTTAATGAAAAAGCTCTTCTTTTTTTCAATTTTTATTTCTCTGTTTTTAATAACCTTTTGGATTGTAAATAAAAATGATCCAAGAAGTAACTATGAGAATTATATTCTGTCAGTTTACCAAAACGCACCGGTTAAACAAATTTATCAAAGTGATGAAGCAATAAAAGCCGCTGACCAACCGGATATGGCGGCATTACAGGAATTTGTAACTACCGTCGATCCAAAGCTAAAATATGTTCCGGCAAAAAGGCTTGTTAAAGCTTACAATTATACACGCAGTTTAGAACAATCAAGAGATTACGAGCCTCCCATTTCCTGGGATCAGACAGGAGCTAACATGGGTGGCAGAACCCGTGCTTTGATGTTTGACCCTAACGATCCTGACCATAAAGCAATATTTGCAGGTTCCGTAACCGGTGGCTTATGGCATAACGACGACATCACCGACTCCAATGAAGAGTGGGAACCGGTTGATGATTTTTGGGCCAACCTTTCCATCAGTTGTATTACTTATGACCCTAGCAATCCACAAGTATTTTATGTGGGAACCGGCGAAGCTCAAACAGCACGAATTATATACCGCGCTTCTTCAGGAGTTGGAAATGGCATTTACAAAACCACAGATGGTGGCGTTACCTGGAACACATTGGCATCAACCGAAGGGTTTGATTATATAACCGATATTGTTGTTAAAGACGAAAATGGTCAGAGTGTTGTTTATGCCGCGGTAGCATCAGGTACCTATATGGGAGAAAATCACGTAAGTGAACCCAGCGACGGCCTTTTCAGGTCAACCGATGGCGGAGAAACATGGGAACAGGTTTTGCCTGACATTCCCGGGGAATCGGTTCCTTATACGCCAGCTGACATTGAACTCTCCTCTACCGGAAGATTGTTTGTAGGAACCATGGAAAATCTTGACCTCAAAGGAGGTGCAACGATCCTTTATTCCGACAATGGATTACCGGGCAGCTGGACAGTTTATAATCATTACAACACCATTATTAACAACGAAAGTTATTATAATATTCCCGCCCGCACCCTGGTGGCAACAACCCCTGCCGATACCAACCGCGTTTATGCTCAGTTTGTTGCAGGATATGTAAGCGGGTTCACTTATTACCGTGGAAGATATATGGCTAAATCTACTGATGGTGGCGTTACGTGGAGTTCTCTGAACATACCGGATAGCGACTGGTCAACTTTAGGATGGCACGCTTTTGTTCTCAAAGTATCTCCTACTGATGCCGACAGAGTATTTACCGGCGGACTTGACCTTTGGGGCTCCGCTAATGGGGGCTCATCCTGGCGACATATCTCCGACTGGAGTTTGATGTATTGGGGTGGTGGCGACATGTATGTACATGCCGATCAACATAAAATACAATTTCAGGAAGACAATGCCAACAGGGCTGTCTTTGTCAGCGATGGCGGTGTTTTCTCAACTGCTGAAGCCGATCAAAGCTATCCTGACTTTGTAGAACGAAATCAGGGGTATAACACCTTGCAGTTTTATTCCTGCTGCATTAACCCAACAGCAGGCGAAAACAAATATATTGGCGGACTTCAGGATAACGGAACGCTGTTATACAATGGGGAACCATTAGATATAAACGATATGATTGACGGGGGTGATGGAGCTTTTTGCTTCTGGGATCAGGACGATCCGTCAGTATACATTACCAGTGTTTATTACAACCGTTACTCTTATTGGAAAGATAACGCTAAAGTTGGAAGCAGTGATCCGGGTACAGGAACTTTCATCAGTCCTGCTGACTACGATTATAAAGAAAACATTCTCTATTCCAATGCTGTTAGTTTTTTTGGCGCGCATCCTAATAAATTATTCAGAGTAAAAGGGGTTCCCAACCCTTATAGTGAACAGGAAATATTTATCGGTACCAGTAGCGATGTTCCTTTTTCACATGTTAAGTATTCTCCATTATCACCTGCAGGAACCACCACACTATTTCTGGGAACACAATCAGGCAAGCTTTATAAAATCACCAATGCCGAATCGTCGCCTCATGCTACCAATTTAACGGGTACTGATTTTCCGGAAGCCAGCATTAGCTGTGTTGCCATTGGCAGTACAGAAGATATTTTATTGGTTACTTTTTCAAACTACGGGGTTTCATCCGTATGGTTGACGCTAGATGGCGGCCAAACCTGGGAAGAAAAAGAAACCAACCTGCCTGATATGCCCATCCGTTGGGCCATCTTCCATCCTCAAAATGATGACCAGGTATTGCTGGCCACAGAAACCGGTGTATGGGCAACCAACAACTTAAGGTTTGATGATACCGAATGGGCTCCGGCTGTAGACGGAATGGCCAACGTAAGAGTGGATATGCTCAAATTAAGAACTGCTGATAACCTTGTACTGGCAGCAACTCATGGAAGAGGATTGTTAACCACAACCTACGAAATGGATATTTATGACGGAGTTAAAAACAACACAACAGAAGACATTGAACTTAAGGTTTATCCCAACCCGGCATCACAATGGTTAAACATAAAAGCTGAAATTGATGAACCCGCTGAAATCGTTGTTACCCTTAGTGATTTGTCAGGCAAAATAATCCTTACTGAAAAACTGAAAACAGGCAGGCAATTTCAACATCAGCTAGATGTTTCTAACTTGTCAAAAGGGGTATATTTGGTTGGCTTAAAATCAGAAAATCAACAGTGGCAGAAAAAAGTTGTAGTTGAATAATTGCACAATTACTACCGATTAACAATTGTATAACAATAATTTTAAACTTTTCAAGTTATTAGTATATTCCAAAACAGAGGCTAACAAGCTGTTGTAGAAAAGATATGTATGAAAAATAAAATATTACTTTCCTCCCTGATTTTATGGTTTTTTGTTGCCGCTTCTTTTGCACAGGAAATCGGTATTGGCCAGTGGCGAACCCATCTTCCATACCAAAAGGTAATTGATGTAATTGCTTTTGATAAAACTGTTTTCGCAGCAACCCCCTATAATATTTTCACCTATAACTCGGTTGACAACCGAATAGAGCAAATTGACAAGGTGAAGGGGTTAAACGATATTGGAGTCAGTAAAATTGCCTATCATACCAATACCCGTTCTCTGCTGATTGCCTACTCGAATACCAACATGGATTTGGTTAGAGAAGATGGCACCATTATTAATATTTCAGATATAAAAAACAAGGAAATTCTGGGTAACAAGACCATCAACAATATTGAATTTCGTGAAGACATGGCTTACCTAAGCTGTGGCTTTGGAATTGTTGTGCTGGATATGAATAAGCTTGAAATTCGCGATACGTGGTATATTGGGCCCAATGGTAGTTTTATTGACGTACAAGACATAGCTTATAACGACACCTCTTTTTTTGTTGCCACGGAAAACGGTATCTATTATGCCCGAATCGATGCACCAAACCTGGCCGACTTCAACCAGTGGCATAAAAATTTGAGTATTCCCGGTCCCGACCGGTTTTATAATCAAATTGAAGCTTTTAGTGATAAAATTATTACCAACTATAAAGCCGATGGTTTCGATGGAGACCAGATGTATCTGTTTAACGGAACGATTTGGAAACCATTTTTACCCGAAAACAAATCGCGCCATTTTCAATTTAATGTAAAATATGATCAGCTATTAATTTCTCAAAGATATGCTGTAAGCGTATATGATAAAAACTTCGATGAGGTAGTTAAAATATGGAAACCTGGTAAAATGAGTTTACAGCCTTTAGCTTGCGATTTGGATAAAAACGGCGATTATTGGATTGGTGATCATTATTTAGGGTTGGTAAAAGCCTGGAATGGTGGTTGGAGTGGAGAATCAATCAGGCCCAACGGACCAGGAACCCAAAGTGTTTTTGACATGGATGCCGGCGGAACAAATGTTTGGGTTGCGGCAGGTGGCAGAAAATCAAACTGGGGAAAAATGTATATGAGAGATGGCATTTTCTCCTTTATCGGAGGTAACTGGAGTACTCATAATTATTCAAATACACCGGCTTTCGATTCAATTAATGATTTTGCTTGTGTAAAAACCGATCCTGCCAACCACAACATAACTTATGTTGGAACATGGGGTAAAGGGCTGCTTAAATATGAAAACAATGAGCTGACTCAGATTTATGATAAGTCAAACAGCACCCTGCGCCCGTGGATTTCTGCTGAAAAACAGATTTTAGTCAGTGGCCTCGACTTTGACAGCGACGGTAATCTTTGGGTTGCCAACTCAGGTGCACCCTCATTGCTATCGGTTATGCTGAAGGATGGTACCTGGAAATCATTCAATATGGGTGGTGGTATCAGTGGTATTGATATTTCGGAATTAATGGTTGACCATCAAAACCAAAAGTGGATATTTAAAAGAAAAGAGGGCTATCTGATTGTGTTTAACGACAACAATACATTGGATAATACTACTGATGACAAATCAAAGATCTTAAGTGGTTCTTCCGGAAACGGTGCCATCCCGGGAACCGGAGTTTTTGCCATGGCTACAGATCAGGATGGAGAGGTTTGGATTGGTTCCGATAAAGGAATTTGTGTTTTCTCAAACCCGGAATTAATATTTGAACCCGGTGCCAATTTTGATGCTCATCAGATTTTGGTTCCCCGAAACGACGGTTCGGGCCTGGCTGATTATTTACTGGAAACCGAACAGGTAACAACTATTACGGTGGATGGTGCCAACAACAAATGGATTGGAACCGAAAGAGCAGGTATTTTTCAATTTTCACCGGATGGGTTACATGAGCTTCATCATTTTACTGCCGAAAACAGCCCTTTGCTTTCCAATAGCATCATCGATATTGCCATTGATGACAATGGTGAGGTGTTTATCGGGACAACCAATGGCGTTATCTCTTATAAAGGAGAAGCAACCCCCTCGAAACCAACCAATGATAATGTGTATGCTTACCCGAATCCGGTTCGCGAAAACTACGAAGGCCCTATTGCTATTAAAGGCTTGGTAAACAACGCTGATGTTAAAATTACCGACTCATACGGAAATACTGTTTATGCAACCAAGTCCGAAGGCGGACAAGCCATTTGGAATGGATACTCGCTGGATGGCAGAAGAGCCGCTTCGGGAATCTATCTGGTGTTTGTTACCAATAGCGATGGTTCAGAAAAAGTAGTTACTAAAATATTGGTGATTAGATAGAGTGATGACTGATACAACCAAAGGCATCGTATTGCAATCGGTGAAATACTCCGAATCGAGCATTATTGTTAAGATATATACTGAGGCCTTAGGTTTACAATCATACATAATCAAAGGGGTCAGGAGTAAAAAGGCCAAAATAAAAACAGCACTGTTTCAACCTTTACAATTGCTGGAACTTACAGCTACCCATCGCGAAACAAAGAGCCTTAATTTTTTAAAAGAAGCCCGTGTGGGATATGCTTATCAAACCATACCTTTTGATATGACCAGGCGCTCGGTGCTGATGTTTATTGATGAAATATTGGTTCGTTCCATTAAGGAAGAATCAGCAAATCAAACACTTTTCGACTGGTTATGGCAGTCATTAATTTGGTATGATTTAACTGAAAAACCAAACCCCGATTTTCATTTGGTATTTATGATTCAGCTGACTAAATTCTTAGGCTTCTACCCAAAAAATCCTACCAGAGTTTCAGGATACTTCGACCTGCAGGAGGGTGTTTTTGTAAATACCGAACCACCCCATCCGCATTACATCAGTGGTGCATTTTCCGAGATGTTTCATCAACTTTCGGTTATATCATTTAACAAGATGGACGAACTTTCCTTTTCGGCAAATCAGCGCCGCAAGATGCTCAACACGTTGATTACTTATTATCAATTGCATTTAACCGGTTTTGGAGAGGTTAAGAGCCTGGAGGTGCTGCAGCAATTATTTGAATAAATACTTTCAGGGTTAATGGTTTGTATAAGAATAGTAGCCGATTGCGGAACTCCAATCTTTCAATTTACAATGAACTTGAAGCGGACTACAATCCTTGAATTTACTACTATTTCTGCTATTATTTTTATACTTTGTTGCCAGTAGTTTTTATTTATTTAATTCTTTTTCAATTACATTTTCAATCTGGTCAGATAATTCTGGAATTTTATTTTTAACCACGTCCCAAACTATTGAATAATTTACTCCCATGTAGTCATGGATTAATCTATCTCGCATTCCAGCCATATTTTTCCATGATATTGAATTCCAGTTATATTTCAAGTCAGCAGAAATCTTTTTTGTTGCTTCCCCAATAATCTCAAGACTTCTTATCACTGCACGCTTTAAAGTCTCATTTTCTAAGAACTCGTTTTTTTCTAGTTCAGGAGTTATCACTGACTTGATATATTTACATTCGTCTAAAATATGTTTTAAATATTCAATGGGGTCTTTATGCATAAATTACTTCTTTAAGGATTTGAGGACCAATATATGGGCTTAATCCATTTTTTGTAACAATTTCAACTTTTTCGTTTCTGAACAGATTTTCAAGAATGTCATAAACTGACATATAATTATCAAAATTCTCTTTTTCAGGTTCAAATTCGAGGAGAATATCAATATCACTTTTTTCTGACTGCTCCTCTCTTACATATGAACCAAAAAGGCCAATTCTAACAATACCAAAATTTTGCAACTCTCTTTTCTTTTGCTTCATTTCTGATAATATGTATTCCTTACTTGTCATGTATTTACTGTTTTAGCAAAAATACAATTCTTTTCTATTAGGACAACTGATAATTTTCTCGTTTTTAAATTACAGGCAACTAAAGGATATCCCGAATATCTCTTCAAACTTTGTAATCAAAACTTCGGTAACTTCTTCCATCGAAACTTCACGATTCAGTTCCTTTTGTAGCGAAGTAACCCCTTTGTCCTGAAGCCCGCAGGGAATGATGTGATTAAAATAATCAAGGTTTGTATTTACATTGAGTGCAAAACCATGCATACTTACTTTTTTGCTGATTTTCATTCCAATGGCCGCAATTTTTCGGGCTTTTTGAGGATGATGGGCATCGAGCCAAACACCGGTTGCCCCTGCTAAACGAGAAGCGAATATTCCATAATGAGCAACGACTTGGATAAGCATCTCTTCGATGTTGAATACAAAATCCTTTATTGAGAAATTCAGCGTATCTAAATCAAAAACCGGATAACCTACCAGTTGTCCAGGCCCGTGATAAGTAATATCACCTCCGCGATCAATTTTGTAAAAGGAAGCTTTTTTTAGTTTCAACAACTTATCACTCAGTAGCAGATTGTTTTTATCACCACTTTTCCCCAAAGTATATACATGAGAATGCTCCAGTAAAAATAGGTGGTTGGATGTTTCTCCCTCCTTTTTACCGGTTTTAATTTCGAAGTTTTCGAGGAATAATTCTTTTTGAAGGTCCCACGCCTCTTTATAATCAACCAGTCCGGGCTTGTGAAGTTGAATAATGTGCTTCATTTTATTTCAATCCATTACTATTTATTACAGTAAAGCGGTATTAACTTTTTACATGTTTTTCTGCATGATACGATGATCTCACCAACGGGCCGCTTTCAACAAACTTAAAACCTTTTTCCAAACCAATTCTTTCGTACTCTTTGAACTGCTCAGGAGTAATATATTCAACCACTTCAAGATGATTTTTAGTGGGTTGCAAATATTGTCCGATGGTCATTACTTTAACACCGGCAGCCAGCAAGTCATCCATTACCTCGTAAACCTCTTCCGGTTTTTCACCAATACCCACCATAATCCCGGATTTAGCCACTACTCCTGATTTGGCAATTATTTCCAAAGTTTTTAAACTAACATCATATTTTGCTCTGCTACGGGTTTGCGGGGTAAGCCTGCGAACCGTTTCCAGATTGTGTGAAATGATTTCAGGTTGTGCTTCAGCAACTATTTTAATTAACTCCTCTCTACCATCAAAATCAGGTGTTAATGTTTCGATGGTTGTAGTTGGATTCAGTTTTTTTACTTCCTGTATGGTCATGGCCCAGATTCCGGCACCCAGGTCATCCAAATCATCACGATCAACCGAAGTAAGTACAACATGCTTAAGGTTTAACAGTTTTACTGATTCAGCAACCCTTTTAGGCTCTTCAAAATCGACAGGTAAGGGTTTACCGGTTTTTACATTGCAGAATTTACAGGAACGGGTACAAATATCTCCCAGAATCATCAGTGTAGCTGTTCCTCTTCCCCAACATTCGTGCAGGTTTGGGCAATGTCCGCTGGTACAAATGGTGTTTAACTTATGCTTTTCAACAATCTCTTTTACCGAAACATATTCCTTCCCTTTGGCCACTTTTATTTTTAACCAGTCGGGCTTTCTGCGCATATTTCTTTTATTTTTCTGCATTATTTCCAAATCAAATTTAAGGGGGCTAAATTAGCTATTTTATACTTGATTTACAGCTTTTATAATTCTCGGAAAGGAAAATAGTTTAGAATCAATTTAAACACCAATTCTATTATTTTTGATGACTTCTTATAGAAACAACCAAAATTAAATTGTAATGATGAAAAATTCACTTTTTACAAGAAAACTTCTTGTGCTTGTTATTTTTTTTATAATCGGTGTGCAAGGGTTTTCACAACAACAAACCATCTCGTACGAAAATAGTTGGGGAAAATCGGGTCTGACTATTTTGAATGAAAACAGTCAAAAACTTGAAATTAACTTTTCAGTTGATGAATTTGAATTAAACAGTGTAACTGTTGAAAATCAGCAGATGCAAAAAATCAACCTGAAAGGTATCTATTTGCCAAACGATGAGGGAAAACCGGATCTTCCATTTTTCAGCAGGTATATTGCCATTCCACAAGGAGCCACTGTTAGTGTAAAACTTGTTGATAAGCAAACAGAAATAATGGAAGCAATGGAAATAGCTCCTGCACCAAGAATTCCTAAAGATGAAGAAATAGGACCAATACTGGCCAAAACAGATCAAAAGGTTTATTCAACCAATGCTTTTTTTCCTTCACAAAATGTTCGGATTTCAGAACCTAAAAAAATACGAGGCCTTGATGTAGTGTTAATCAGCCTTAGTCCCTTCCAGTATAATCCGGTTACAAAAGAACTTAAGGTTCATCGCGACATGAAGGTAGAAATTACTTTTGAAGGTGGTAACGGGCATTTTGGCGACGACAGACTCCGTAGTCGCTGGTGGGATCCTATTATCAAAGATGAGGTCATCAACAGTAAAGAAATAGCAAAAGTTGATTACAACCAAAAACAAAACAGAGCATCATCAACCGGATGCGAATATGTTATCATCACTCCTAATGATGATTTCTTTGCTAAATGGGCCGATTCAATCAGGTTGTTCAGATTAAAGCAAGGAATTACCACTCAGGTTTATAAACTATCTGATATTGGTGGAAGTTCAACCAGCATCATCGAACAGTTTATTGATAGTGCTTACAACACCTGGGATATTCCACCGTCAGCAGTATTATTAATGGCTGATTACGGAACCGACCCTAACAACTCTATCGACAGCCCGATTTATGATAACTATTGTATTTCTGATAATAAATACGCCGATGTTGATGGTGACCATCTTCCCGATATTGTTTTTGCCAGAATGACAGCTCAAAACGAAGATCAACTGGAAACGATGGTTACCAAAGCTATTAATTACGAAAGAAACCCTCCTACTAACCAAAGCTTTTACGACCATCCGGTTACAGCCATGGGATGGCAAACAGAACGCTGGTTTCAGCTTTGCTCTGAAATAATTGCTGGATTTATGGAAAACAGCCTTGGTAAGACAGTTAACCGCGAAAATGCCATTTATCAGGGTAACAACAACGGTCCCTGGTCAACAGCTACCAATACCAATACCATTGTAAATTACTTTGGCGACAACGGATTGGGGTATATTCCTGACGATCCTTCATACCTTAACGATTGGGGTGGAAATGCTACCCGTATCAATAATGATATTAACAGCGGTGCCTTTTTAGTACAGCATCGTGATCATGGCGGAACTGACGGATGGGGTGAACCTTCTTACAACACCAGCGATATAGACGGGTTAACCAACACCGATTTTACTTATGTTTTTTCGGTTAACTGTTTAACCGGAAAATTTAATATTAGCGGAACCTGTTTTGCTGAAAAATTTCACCGTGTTGAATATGGTGCATTAGGAATTATTGCGGCTACCGAGTCTTCATACTCATTTGTAAACGACACTTATGTTTGGGGTATGTACGATAATATGTGGCCTGAATTTATGCCTGATTACGGTACAAATCCTGAATCGAGAGGTGTACTTCCTGCTTTTGGTAATGCTGCCGGAAAATATTTCCTTCAACAATCAAACTGGCCTTCCAACCCTGGTAGCAAAGAAGTTACCTATTATTTATTCCATGCACATGGTGATGCTTTTACAGATGTTTATTACAACATGCCACAAGCACTGGATGTTGAACATGATGAGGTAATGGTTTCATCGGTTGACTTTTTTACCATTAAAGCCAATGAAGGATCTTTTATTTGTCTCACTAACGGAGAAGAAATTATTGGAACAGCAACCGGTACCGGTGACTATCTTGACATTCCTGTGATACCACAAGAGCCGGGTGCATTTATCGATATTGTTATTACCAAACAGAATTATTTCAGATACAGCACCACAATTATGGTTATTCCTCCTGACGGCCCTTATTGCATGTATGCCGCGCACGAAGTAAATGACACGCTTGGCAACGGAAACGGAGCTCCTGAATTTGATGAGACTATTTTGTTATCATTAAAAATGCAAAACCTGGGAACAGAAGATGGCATTAACGTAAATGTTAAACTTGAAACAACCGATCCGTATATTGCAATGATCGATACAGTTCAACCATATGATACAATTTATGCCGATTCATCTAAATGGCAATACCTGGCCTACAAATTTAAAGTTAGCAATGGAATTCCTGATATGCACAATGTTACCTTTAATGTTATTGCTACCGATGAAAATGATTCTACCTGGATTACCAGATTTTCAATGACCTTTATGGCTCCAAAAATAACCCCTTTGGAACTTAGTGTTGACGACTCAGATGCCGGTAATGGAAACGGAATTCTTGATCCGGGTGAAATAGCAGATATTAAAGTTAAATTAAAGAACAGAGGACATTGTATTGCCCATGATGTTTTAAATGATATGGTGGCGTGGAATAACTACATAACAGTAAATACAGGAACCGATACCATTTCTGTTTTGGGGATGTTAGGACATACTTATGCTGTCTATAATGTTTCTGTTTCCGACACCGCTCCTGAAGGTATGATTGCTGAAATGCACTTTTTTTCAAAATCAGCAGGTTATACAAAAAAGAAAACATACTTCCCTAAAATAGGCATGTTCCTTGAAGATTTTGAAACAGGAAACTTCAATAAATATGATTGGCAACAAGGTGGTAATCTTCCATGGGAGATTAATAACCAATTTCCGTATCAAGGGTTGTACCAGGCTAAATCAGGGCCAATTGGTAATGGTGAAAGTAGTGAGCTCTCCATTGAATACAAAGTAATGGCTGAAGATCAGATTAAATTTTATAAAAAGGTTTCCTCTGAAATTGATTTTGATGTTTTTGAGTTTTTCATCGATGATGAGCTTTATAGTTCATGGTCGGGTACCAACGAGGGATGGACACAACAGGTTTATGACGTTGTTCCCGGAATGCATGAATTCAAATGGGTTTACCGAAAAGATTTCTCGGGTAGCGGTGGAGCCGATTGTGCCTGGTTAGATTATATTGAACTGCCAACCATGCTGGTTACCACGTTATTTGCTGGTCCTGATGATAAATCATGTGTTAACAACAATTATCAGTTAATGGCTACAGCTACCAATCAAAATAGTATTCTTTGGTTAACATCCGGCGACGGTACTTTTGATGACCCAAGCCTGTTACAACCTGAATATACTCCTGGAACAGAGGACATCAATAATGGTAATGTAGTCCTGACAATGACTGTAATTGACAACGACGGGTATAACTATTCTGATGATATGGTACTCACATTTACCGATGTTTCTGAGGCTCCTCAAAAACCGGAGGGTCCCGACTTTGTTGATATCTTTAAAATCTCAGAAACCGACTATACAACCCACTCGGTTGATAATGCGGATATTTACAAATGGAGCGTGAATCCACCGGAAGCTGGTGAAATAATAGATAACGACACCGCCATCACTGTTTACTGGAATACCACATTCATGGGTGAAGTCTGGCTTAAGGTTCAGGGAGTAAACAATTGCGGTAACAGCGTTTCATCTGATTCTCTCTATATTGTTGTTGACAATACTGTTGGCGTATTGGGAGAAGTTCCACAGGAATTTAGCCTGTTGGTAGCACCCAATCCTAACCGTGGCGATTTTAACCTTATCATCAATAGTCCTGATGAAAATCCGGTTACTATTCGCCTGATAGACAATATGGGTAACGAAGTTTACCGTAAAGAAAATCTAAGCGGAAAAAGAATTAATTATCATATTAATAAAGATCTTACTCCTGGTGTTTACCTTTTGGTTGCCACCCAAAGAGATAAACAATACGTACGAAAAGTCTTGGTTCTTTAACAGAGCAAAACATTTCTACAAAAAAGGCATCAGGTAGTAAGTTTCATGATGCCTTTTTTCTTTTCTTCCCTCACTAAGAATAAGAAGCCAATTATACTATATTTGTTTTATTGCTTCGAGGACAAAATCTAAATATGCAAAATAGTTACGATGTAGTTATAATTGGCGGTGGTGTGAGTGGCCTTACGCTGGGAGCCATTTTGGCAAAGGCCGGGCAAAAGTGCTGCATCGTTGAAAAAGAACCCCACCCCGGAGGTTATCTGGCCGGATTCGAACGAAAAGGTTTTCTTTTTGATACTGCCATTCATTGGCTGAATCAGTTTAACGAAGAGGGTATTGCACATCGTTGTTTTTCGTTTATTGATAAAGATTACCCAAAACCAAAACAGCTAAACCATATTCAGAGATATCAAACTGATAACTTCAATATCTTGCTCCAAACGGATTTAGAAAAGGTAAAAACCGAATTTCATCAGGCATTTCCGGAAGAAAAAAAAGGCATTGAAAAGTTTTTCAATCATGTCAACCAGCTTTCAAAGGCAAGCAAAAAAATATCATTCTTTACCCGTTCCGCCCAAACTATGTCAATTACTGACAAAGCACTGTTTTATACCCGTGCATTGCCCGCCATTTTACCCATGATCAAACACATCAGGTATGTCGATGACAAAGGGGTAACCAAAGGTTTATCAAAATATTTTAAGGGAAATTCAATCAAAGATATTTTCAGTTCCGAGAGTGATTTACTTTCCTGCTTGTTTCCTTTGGCATGGGCAAAAAACAACGATTATTACATTCCCCCTTCCGGAGGTAGTATCGAAATAATTAACTGGTTGATGGAGCAAAACCAACAATTTGGTAACGATGTATTATTAGGAACCAAAGCATCAACAATCCTCACAGAAAAAAGAAAGGCTGTTGGAATTGAAGTGTTTCAAAAAGAGAAAAGTTTTAAATTAAATTCTAATTATATTGTAATCGCTTCCGATTTAATCTCAGCTTACCGGAATCTCTTACCCAAAGGTTTTATATCGGAAAAACAAATTCAAAAGCTGGAAAACTCCAAACAGTACAAATCGGCATTTACCGTTGCTGTTGCTCTTGACTGTCCTGCTGAAGATTTGGGATTTGGCGAAGAATTAATTCTGTTGTTCAAGAACAATATTGAACGGTCTCTCCATGAGGATTCAAATCCTGATCATAGCAAACTTAGTGTGCTTTCCCCTTCGGTTCGTGATAAAAGCGTTTGTCCTAAAGGAAAAGGAATGGTTTCCATTTATATGGCCGCTGATATCGACAAGTACGATTTCTGGAAAACAGAATTAGACAGTAATGGAAAAAGACACCGGGGAAAAGAGTATAAAGATTTCAAAAATACTATTGCAAAAAGATTATTTGAAAGAGTTGATAAAGAGATAAATCCTGCGTTTTCAAAACATATTCTATTTTTTGAAGTGGCTACACCCTATACTTATTATCGCTATACTGACAATTACAATGGTACAATAATGGGACCAAGGCCGGGTAAAGAAAACATGCAAAACAAAGTAGCTTCATATTTTACCGGAGTTGAAAATATGCTGGTAGGCGGACAATGGGCTGAATTGGGTGGTGGCATTCCAACTACATCCAGAGCGGCATTAAATACAGCTTTGATTATTTTAAAAAAAGAAAACAAACGCTACTTTAAACAACTAAGCAACTATGTTGATGGGAAAATAAGTTTAACTAAACTGAAAAAGTTATTATAACCTTTAATTTTTCTAAATACTATTTTGACAATCTGATAAATTGTTGCAACGATAAATCAACAATATCTTTATGCAACGCTGTGTTGACTTTATATAACCTCTGTGGCATAGCTATTATACAAAGCATCGCGGAAAAGACACAAAACTTCACAAAAAAAACAAAAATTATTTATCAGAGTAATCGAAAGATTTAATGATGTTCTTTGTGTATCAAGTACTCACACATAAAAAATTAGGAAAACACAGGTTTGATTTTGCTTTTTAATATTCAAATAAAAATTCGTTAGAATGACTCTATAATAGAGATCCGTTACAGCTAACACTTGAAAATAACATTTAACCAACTATCTTCCTGCAACTATTCATTACTAATAATTGTTATACATTTGTTAAACCTTTTTTCTAACCCCCAAAATATTTTTCAAATGAATAAAATACTACGTTTAAGCTGGCTTCTAACAATGATACTTAGTGTTTCACTACTTTTTAGTCAGACAGAAACTAACATAAAACAAGGTGAATTTATGGTTCAGCTTAAAACGGCCTCTGATTTAGAAATCATTATAGACCAATATCAAAATCAGGGATTAACTGAAGTAGAAACAATTTCAGAACGCTTTAAAATCTACCTTTTAAAATTTAACAATCAACGTATCAGTCAGCAAGTAATGTTGCAAAACCTGAAATTATCAAAAAAGGTTATCAACGCTCAATTCAATCATACACTTGAATTAAGAGAGACTCAGGATGATGATACCATTCCCGACGACCCTAATTTCGGTTTACTGTGGAGCCTGCAAAATACCGGACAAGGCGGAGGTCTATTTGATGCTGATATAGATGCTACAGAAGCATGGGTAGTGACCAAAGGAGGTTTAACCTCATTAGGCGACACCATTGTGGTAGCTGTAGTGGATGGCGGAAGCGACACCGATAATGAAGATTTGAATTTTAAAAGAAACTGGGATGATATTCCAAACAACAACATTGATGATGACCATAACGGATACAAAGATGACCACTTGGGTTGGAATGCCTATTACAACACTCCTGTGGTTCCCGACCACCCACATGGTACTCATGTTACAGGAATAATAGGCGCAATTGGTAATAACGGGATTGGGATAACAGGCGTAAACTGGAATGTTAAAATATTACCCATCTCGGGTTCCTCAACAAGCGAGGCAACAGTTGTAAAAGCTTTAAGTTATATTTATACAGTCAGAGAGCGTTACGACACGACCAACGGGCAAATGGGTGCTTTTGTGGTGGCTCAGAATAATTCATTTGGTGTGGATAAAGGAAACCCTGATAACTATTCTATTTGGGAAGCCATGTATGATTCATTGGGAAGAATTGGTATTATGAGCTGCGCGGCTACTGCTAATGCATCGTGGGATATTGATCAGGTTGGTGATGTGCCAACAGCATTTACTACCGATTATATGATTGCCGTAACCAACACTACAAAACTTGATATGCTAACCTCAGCAGGTTATGGTGATACAGCCATCGATTTGGGTGCTCCCGGCACTTCGATCTATTCCACATTAACCAATAATAATTATGGTTATAAATCAGGCACCTCTATGGCTACACCACATGTTACCGGTTCAATAGCTTTAATAATGGCAGCTGCCGACCCGACTTTTATAGCTGATTATAAAACCAATCCCGGTGAAAAAATATTGATGATTAAGGATTACATTCTTCGCAGCGTGGATACATTACCCTCTTTAATCGGGAAAACGGTTTCGGAAGGAAGGCTTAATGTTAACAAAGCCATCCAGCTTTTGTTGAACAGGCCTATTCTCACAACAACACCAAATTTGCTGCATGTTGAGATTGCTCCTAATTCAACTATGGATGAAGATCTCCTTCTTGAAAATACCGGAAACGATACGCTTTCTTATAAATTATCCATTCCTGAAGATGCACCATGGCTTACTTTGAGTTCAGATACAGGAACGCTTATTCCGGATGCTTCTGATTTGATTGTGGTTGCTTTTGATAACAACGGAATGGATACCGGGCTTTATGTAACAAACATTCACATCACAACCGATGAAGCAGGTACAAAAGACATTCCGGTATATATGCATGTAACCAATTATGTTTCGGTAAAAGAGAATGTTTCCGGCTTACGACATGTGATGGTGACTCCTAATCCGTTTATTAATCAAACGACCATTTCATTTTATCAGGAAGAAGAGGGGTCTGTTAAACTCACCTTGTTTGATATTCAGGGAAAAATGGTGTTCAGCAAAGCAAAGCGTTTTCCGGAAGGAGTAAATAAGATGGTTTGGAATGGAGATAATGTTCCGAATGGTATCTATTTTTATAATCTGAAATCGAATATAGGTATTGGCTCGGGTAAGATTGTAAAGTATTAATTGGTTTAATCAAACACATTAAATGAAGTTGTTTAAAGTTAACTTGTTGGTTATAACATTAAAATATTTAAAGTGACAGTTCAAAAAGTAATTTTTAAATATATTATCAGTCTAAACAGGGGTTGTCACGCTGAGCGTAGTCGAAGAATGCATCACGCTTCGACTACGCTCAGAATGACACGTTTTTTTTACTTTTTGAACTCTCTTCTACAGTAGAATATTTATCTTTTCACGCTGTTAATTTTAAACAACTTCAATATAAAAAGAGCATGCATTCCGGTAAGAATGCATGCTCTTTTTATTTTAACTAAAATATACCACCTCCTTTTTCCTCACTTTCAGTTTCAATATGCTTATCATATTTCTTAACCTTTCCTTTGCTAAACCGGTAGGTAAGCTTAAAGATAAACATGTTTTTCAGAACGCTAATATCAACATTACTATACTTCTCGTATCCGTTTGCTTTGGCATAGTTACCTTGCTTATAGTTAACACCCCAATTTACAGGAAGCATATATCCTGCCATGGCGGTTAAACGGTTTTTAAAGAAAGGTTGTTGTACCAAAAGCAGCCAGTAATCGTTGTTGTTGCGGGAGTAACCCATGGCGTTGATATTCCTGCTCATATCTCTTCGGTAGTTTAACACGATAACACCATTGTTTTTAAGCCCTCTGAAAACAAATTGCGAGTTTGCTTTCCAGTCGGTAAAACTGTTTACAACATCATCATGGGTAATTTTACTATTGTAAATCCTTACACTGTTTTGCCATACAAATAGCTTTCCTATAGGAACGGTGAAGTTTGCCTGAATACCTTTGTCTTCATAATGTCCGATATTATTGTAGGTATACTCAAAAACTCCATCAGGGCGTAAAACTCCGGTTTGTGAAATATAATTATTTGAAAAGTTATAATAGGGTTCTAAGGAAAACAGTCCCTGCATGGCACTTAGTTTCAGCGAAACCTTATGGGTAACCGATGGCTGTAAATCGGGATTCCCCTTATTAATGGTGGTTGGATTCGTCTGTATGCTAAATGGGTTGGTCTGGCTAATGGTAGGGTAGTCAGCATCGGCCCGATACATCAGTTTAAGAGAAAGTAATTTATTGAGTTGATATTTAACATCAACATAAGGCTGATAAATTAAGTATTTGTGATTTTGATCGTCAGTAACCGGATTGCTGTATTCGATAGCCAAACCTGCCTTAACCCCAAGTTTTTTATTTATTGTATAAGAAGTGTAGGCATAAAGGTTGTTTCTTATTTCAGTTTGATGAAACAGAGAAGTTGTGTCAGTGTAAATATCGCTTTCTGAAACGGAGAACTCATTATCCAGTTCTTTCCATGTATTGCCATAGCCAACTTGTGTGCTTAATTTTGAATTAAAATCGTGGTTGTATTCAATTGAAAACCGGGTAAACGTTTTATTATTAAAGCCTTCTTCCAATCGCCAGCTTAAATCATCGTTGGTTGTTTTGTTATCATACTCTTCATGATAGTTGTTAAAACTAAAACTGGCTTCCAGCTTATCTTTATTACTGAGTTTTCCAATATAAAACAGGGAATTATAGGCTTCGTTGGTTTTTTTATTATTCAATATTCTGTATTGATAGCTATTAATCAGTTCATCATGATTGAAAACATTGACCAGCATGGTTTGTGCCATTTGTTGATTTGATGGGGGAAAGTTTGTTACATTACTTTCAAAACTAATGGTGTTACGGGGGTTGATGTAATAATCGGCTCCAATTGTATAACTTGTTTGTTGATTATTAAATAACATATTTGGATCGTTATCAGGAGATGATTCTGTAATTTTTCTTTCTGAATCATAGATGGTTTCGGTATTTGTATTGAGTGCAAACTTTTGTAAATGGTTGGTAATTCCCGCATATAAATTCAGTTTATTAAGCGAGTAATTATAGGTAACATTCAGGCTGTTAATAGGAAAAAGATAGCTGCTATTTTTTTGATCAGCATCAAAAAGCATCTGGTCGTTTATAAGAAACTCCTGGCCCACGTAATCTTTTCTTAAGATGATATTGATAATGGCAGTGTAACCTTCCAGACCATATCTGCCACCCGGGTTACGAATAACCTCTACTTTTTTCATCCTTTCAGGGGAAAGGTTTTTTATAAATTCCTGATTTTTCTCCACCCCCTCAACCAGAAAAATTACCTGACTTGAATTATCAACCGAAATGGTATTGTTGTAACGGTCGTAGCTCAGACCCGGCATATTTTCCAACACCTCTTTGGCATCACTGGCACCATTGCGCATTTTATCGGTTATAATTTGAATATCTTTATCAATGGTACTTTCCCTGCTACTGGCTTTAATTTCAACTTCATCAAGCGATTGCAGATCTTTTTCCATTTTGAATATTCCCAGAAACCTATTTTTCTGAACTTGTCCAACAGCTACTGTATCAGCCATATATCCCATATAACTGTAAACCAACTTATAATTACCACTGTTAACCGGAATGTTAAAGTAGCCTTTGTCGTTGGTAATACCTCCTGTTATAAGACTATCTGAAGTGTTTAATACTGCTACCGAACAATAAATCAAATTCTCGCCTGATTTATTGTCTTTGATTTGCCCTGAAAGTTCGATACTGCTTTGTGCAAATATTGGACTACTTAGCGTAATAATAACAATCAATAATAGATATTTTATTGATAATTTTTTTGTTTGAAAAAGAGTTTTTGAATGATTCATCTTCATAATTTTTTTTGGTTTGACATGGCAAAAATAGATTGGAGAAAGGCCGCAGGAAACCATTTTTCGGTAAAGAGGAGAGATCAATCGGTAAATGAACCGAAACAAATTATCAGCATCATTTCACCAAAAACCAAAAAACGAAAATCAGGCTGAAAAATCGGTAAACGGAGAATTTTATTACTATTTTAGCCTATGAAAAAAATTCTTTTTATTCTTTTATGGTTGTTTACCGCAAGTACTTACGCCTGTACCAACCTCATCGTTACCAAAGGGGCCTCCAAAGATGGTTCTGCTTTTTTAGTATATCTTAACGACGGTGAGTGGCACCCGCACTTGGGCATTACGCCGGCAGCCGATCACAACATCAACGATTCGCTGATTTATACTTCCATGACCGGGAAGAAATATAAAATTCATCAGGTAGCACACACCTATCGTAAAACCGGTATTTTAATGAATGAGTTTCAGCTGGCCTTGGGCGAAACCACTTTTGTTGGACGCGAAGATCTTTGGGATAAAGACAAACCGCTGAAATATTGGGAACTGATGGATCTTACGCTGCAAAGAGCCAAAACAGCACGTGAAGCCATTGAAGTGATGACATCGCTGGTAGAGCAATACGGATATGGCAGCGAAGGTGAAAGCTTCTCCATTGCCGATCCCAATGAAGCATGGCTGTTGGAAATGATTGGTACCGGAGGAAAAGGTAAAGCGGTATGGGTAGCCGTTCGTATTCCGGATGGAATGATTACTGCTCATGCCAACCACTCACGCATTGGTACTTTTCCGTTAGATGATCCTAAGAACTGTCTCTATTCAAAAAACGTAATCAAACTGGCGGTCGAAAAAGGATACTATAACCTCAGTTCAGGAGAACCATTTCGTTTTAACGATGTTTACGATCCGCCATCACCGGCTCATTTAAAGTATACTGAAACCCGTGTTTGGAGTATTTTTAGAAGAGCAGCGCCATCACTGGATTTATCACCATTTTATCACAGGGGAAAAGCCAATTCCAAACCCTATCCACTGTGGATAAAACCGGATAAAAAACTTAGTCTGAACGATGTATTTGGTTTTATCCGCGACCATTACGAGGGAACCGATTTCGATATGACCAAAGGTATAGCAGCCGGCCCGTTTGGTAATCCTAACAGGCCAAGGCCGTTGGAGTGGGAAATGAACAGTAAAAAATATTCGTGGGAGCGTCCCATATCCACTCCACAAACAGCCTATTCCTATGTTGCACAGCTGCGCAACTTTATGCCTGATGATTATGCGCTGGCATGGTTTAGTTACGATGATACTTACACCAATTGTTATTTCCCGTTTTACATTGCCTCGACAGAAATTCCAGCATCCTATACCAAAGGTGACATTCGTCACTTCAACCGCGAGTCGATGTGGTGGGCTTTTAATTTTGTTTCCAACTTTGCCAATATCCGTTATCAGCCCATGGTTAAAGATATCAGGAAGGTTCAACAAGAACTGGAAAACAGCTTTATTACTCAACAGGATTCTGTAGAACAGCTGGCTAAGAACCTCTCTCGAGATGAACGTATCCACAAGCTTACAGCTTTCTCGGTTAATTCCGGAAACCTTGTACACCAACAGTGGGTTGAGCTGGGGAATTTTCTGGTAATGAAATATAACGATGGGTATATTAAAGATGAGAACCTGCAAATCAAATCGAAAGGATATCCTGAGGAATGGTTAAAAGAAGTAACAAAACAAGAGGGTATTAAATATCTTATCGAAGAAGATTAATCATATTCACAGGTTTCGAGACTTTATTCTCTGTGAAACTTTGTGAAAGAGCTCCGTTCGAGCTGATTCATCAGGGCAGATATTACACAAAGTAACAATTGAACTATTAATGCTAAATAGGCTTTGGTTTCTTCACTTTGCATTTTTCGGCTAAAAACCTACCTTTACACCCATAAAAAAATGAGTGCCGATGGAACTGGAAATATATCTCTCTCCTGTTGATTTTAGTATGTTTGATTTCGAAGCTGAAACCGATCGGTTAAGGCTGGCAAATGTGGTAAAGCTTTTCAATCAGCCGGAAGCAGAGTATGATGAAAAAATAGTTTTATCAGATATTGATCAATTCGATATAGCTTTAATAGGTATTCCGGAAGACAGAGGAACCCTTTACAATCATGGTACTGCTGATTCCCCTAACGAAATTAGAAAGTATTTTTATTCTCTTTTTTCACACTGGAAAAACCTCAGGATGGTTGATATGGGAAACATCAAAAGAGGTAACACAACTGAAGATACCTATTTTGCCGTTAAAGAGGTTGTTTCTTCATTGCTGCATAAAGAAATTGTTCCAATATTAATCGGTGGCAGTCAGGATTTAACCTTTGCAAACTATCTGGCTTACGAAAAAATTGGTAAGATTGTAAACATCACTGCCATTGATTCGGTTTATGACCTTGGCCATGATAATCAGGAGCTGAATGCCCGTTCGTGGTTAAGTCAGATTATTCTTCATCAGCCAAATTTCCTGTTTAATTTCACCAACATTGGCTATCAAACTTATTTTGTAAATAAGGAGTCGGTTCAATTGATGAAAGACCTCTTTTTTGATGTGCACAGGCTGGGAGATGTAAGAGCTAACCTTGAAGAATCGGAACCTATGATCAGAAATGCTGATATTTTAAGTTTTGATATTTCTGCCATCCGGCAATCGGATGCTCCCGGTAATTTTAAAGCCGGCCCCAATGGGTTTACCGGTGAAGAAGCCTGCAAACTGTCCCGTTATGCCGGCATGAGTGATAAATTAAGCAGTATTGGCTTTTATGAAGTTAATCCTAAATATGATAATCGCGGTCAAACAGCACATTTGGTTGGCCAGATGATTTGGTACTTTATTGATGGATTTATGAATCGCCGTGATGATTTACCGCACATTGCTACCGACGATTACATTAAATTTACAGTTACTCCTGAAGGATACGATGAAGATTTGGTTTTCCTGAAAAGTAAAAAATCGGGACGCTGGTGGATGGTTTTGAAATCAGAAAACAAAGAAAACACCAAATATCGCCCGCATCAGTTTGTACCCTGTTCGTACGCCGATTATCAAACCGCTCTTAATAACGATATTCCCGATCGTTGGTGGAAAGTTCAGCAAAAGCTGATGTAATTTCTATATCCAACCCAGTATAAATCCAAAGATTATTATTGCCAGGATATCAACGCTGAAGATTATCCCAACGGTTACAATTTTACTTTTTATGGTTTTCATATCGTGAACCCAATAGGCTGTAATAAAGAAAGTAAAATAGCCAAAGATGACAATTAAATAAGGAACGCCGGTGTTCCACCATGAGTAGTCCCAGGTTAGCACTCCGATTGCGTTAAGCAATACCTCAATTACAACACAAAAGACGGAATACAATACAGCAAAGAACCATCGGTTGGGAATTCCCAGAATTTTCATTTTCTTATCTTCAGGAAGCATTTTAGTGAAAGCGATACCGGCAATGGCAAACATAAAACTGATTTCAATGTTTAATCCGATTAATAATTCGTAGGCTGAATTTCCGGAAGCACCCCAAACGGGTGCGTAATTGGTAAAATGAAAAACCAGTGAATTCCATATTTCATTGAACCAGTCCATGCCCCAAAAAGCCAGGCCGGCAAAAACCAGATTCCAGTTTTTACGCTCAATTTCTACGGCATATATGTAAACTACAAAAGCAAAAAGTGGAATAACATACCATTGAAATGTGGAAGGGTCACGCAAATGGTCAAGGGCTCTCAAAGCTGATTCGGTAGGCATGATAATTGGTTTTAAGATTTATCAGGCTAATATCGGAAAAATATAGATATGATTATAACAGGATGGAATTGTCATAAAAAATACATCCTCAAAAGAGTGGTTTTGTAGCCCCAACAGGACTCGAACCTGTATCTAAAGTTTAGGAAACTTCTATTCTATCCCTTGAACTATGGGGCCATTATTCCGGCAATTGTCAGAATGGATGCAAAAGTACATTTTTCTTTTAAATTTTCTCTAAAAAATACTTTTCCAGTTGTCTTAAATCATTACTGAACCTTCTGATACCATCCGATAGTTTTTCGTTGGCCATAGGGTCGTCGTTGAGTGCCCAACGGAATTCCATTTCATTGTAATGTTCTTCTTCAATATCCGAAGTTTTGGCGCGTTCAACGGTAAGTTTGGGTTTAATGTTAATGGTTGAGTTCTCAAGCTCTCCTAATAAATTGGGCGAAATAGTTAAAAGGTCGCAACCGGCCAGTTCGATAATCTCTTCTTTATTACGGAAACTGGCTCCCATTATTTCCGTTTTGTACTCAAACTTCTTGTAATAGTTGAATATTTCGGTAACTGATAAAACGCCCGGGTCTTCGGTGGCAGGAATATGGTCAACTCCACGATCCTTTTTATGCCAGTCAAGGATACGACCTACGAATGGTGAAATCAGCTGAACACCAGCTTCGGCACAAGCAATCGCCTGTACTTTATTAAACAACAAGGTCATGTTGGTATGAATACCTTCTTTTTCCAGTATTTCGGCAGCTTTAATGCCTTCCCAGGTTGCAGCAATTTTAATAAGAACCCGCTCACGCGAAATACCCTCTTTTTCGTAAAGACGAATCAACCCTTTGGCATAGGAAATGGTATCGTATATCCGAAACGATAAACGGGCATCTACTTCTGATGATACCCGTCCCGGAACAATTTTTAATATTTCCATTCCGAAGTTGACCATCACCTTTTGTAATCCTGCCTTTAGCTTATGATTGATATCGCCTTGCTCTTTTCTTGCAAACGCAACTGCGTCATCAAGCAATGCTTTGTATTTTGGATTCTGAGTTGCCTGTAAGATCAACGATGGGTTGGTAGTGGCGTCCTGCGGCTGGTATTTTTTCATCGATTCAAAATCGCCGGTATCGGCTACCACTGTTGTATATTGTTTTAATTGCTCAAGCGTGTTCATTGTACTTTTGTTTTTTCAATTTATTTTGTTTCAAATATATTATCTCTTTTTTAATAGATAGCTCCGCCCCAAATAAAATCTTTAAAAT
>Ga0256913_10000125_pt1 | contig 35362 bp, 31 predicted proteins | sample Axial_MatmetaG_FD_185970 | JGI IMG/M metagenome (GOLD analysis project Ga0256913, IMG submission 185970) | Deep-sea worm associated microbial mat communities from Axial Seamount, Juan de Fuca Ridge, Pacific Ocean - Axial_Mat | ecosystem: Environmental > Aquatic > Marine > Oceanic > Microbial... | reverse complement strand
AACAATACCTGATATAAAGTTTAGATATATATATATTATGAGATATTTTTTCTGATCACGGCTTTTGTACTGACTTCCATAGTCATCTCTTTTGCAAATACATCCGTGGATAAAACAAAGAATCCCAATATTCTCATCATTCTTGCCGATGATATGGGTTTTCTTGGCAGTAAGAAACTAAAAACTCCAAACCTCGATGCTCTTGCATCAGAGGGAATTTACTGTAATAATGCTTATGTTACATCAAGTGTGTGTGCACCTTCGAGGGCGGGTATGCTGACCGGCAGACAACCGCAAAGATTTGGTTTTGAAAATAATCTTAATAGATGGAACGAAAGTATGGCTGACCGTCCAGAGTTTCACGGGTTAACTCCGGGAGAATACACGATTGCCGATCATTTTAAAAATGCAGGCTATGAAACAGCTTTGATCGGGAAGTGGCATCTCGGTGAAATGGAAGTTCATCATCCGAACAATCGCGGTTTCGATTATTTCTGCGGGATGCTCGGCGGTAGTCACAATTATTTTCCGGAAAAAGGATATAACAGGATTCAGCGCAACGGAAAACCGGTTACAGAGTTTTCAAGCTCTTATCTTACGGATTTTTTTACTGATGAAGGTGTGAACTGGATAAAGGATCATAAAGATAAGCCGTGGTTCCTGTTCGTGTCGTACAATGCTCCTCATACGCCTATGCAGGCAAAGGAGGAGGATATGGCTTTGTTCATGGATATTGAGTATAAAGGACGCAGAACTTATGCGGCCATGGTTAATGCCCTCGACAGAGGAGCAGGTCGCCTTGTTGAAACCCTGAGAAGAGAGGGACAATTGGAGAATACACTGATAGTATTCTTTGCTGATAACGGTGGTGCTACCACCAATCATTGCTGGCGCGGTCCATATTCTGGATCCAAAGGGAATATGCGGGAAGGAGGAATTCATGTGCCTATGTTCTGGTACTGGAAAGGTCATCTGAAAGCCGGAAGAACAGATGCCGTAATTTCGAGTCTTGATCTGCTTCCGACTTTTTTAGCCATTGCAAAAGCAAAACCATTAGAGGCATTTGACGGAAAAGGAAAGAAAAGGCATCCCCGGGTGTACGACGGTTACAATGTGTTGCCTGTTCTTGAGGGGAAAGAGCCGGCACATACCAGACGGCTTTTCTGGCGGTTGCAGGGGCAGTGTTGTGTACTTAACGGGAAAGATAAGCTCATCCGGTTATCTCACAGGACTGCTCAGTTTTTCAGACCTTTTAAAGATCCCGGTGAAAGAAAGGATCTAAGCAATGAGAATAAGGAAAGAACAATGGAAATGTATAATTTGTTGTTGAAGTGGGAAAGCGGGTTGTCCACATCTCCGCATTTTTTCACCTCACCTTACTGGATCGGTGTTTCGGCAAAGAACTATGATGAATATAATCCGGTGCCTGAACCTGAATAAAAATGAGAGTCCAACAGGATCTTTAAAGTATCTTTTAGTTTTACAAAAGAAAATTACTATTTTCGGAATCATTGATAAACATTAAATTATTTATAATTATGAAAACTCTTCTTTTTGTTGTTGCTGCAATTCTATTATTATGTTCTTCGTGTGGAAATACCCTTGAAAAGAACGGAAAAACAAAGAAACCCAACATAATAATTATTTATGCCGATGATCTTGGTTACGGTGATGTAAGTTCATACGGGGACGGGATCATAAAAACTCCGAATATAGACAAACTTGCCAAAGGAGGAATAAGGTTCACAAAAGGTTATGCATCATCTTCTACATGTACGCCAAGCAGATATGCACTGCTTACTGGTATTTATCCATGGCGAAACAAAAGAGCGCATATACTTCCGGGGTCAGCACCTCTTATCATAGGTAAGGATGAACTTACAATCCCTAAAATGCTGAAGAAGCAGGGATACCATACCGGTATCGTTGGGAAATGGCATCTCGGACTTGGTTCAGGTAACGTTGACTGGAACGAATACATTACCCCGGGTCCGAATGAGGTTGGGTTCGATTATTCATACATTATGGCTGCAACACAGGACAGGGTGCCGACCGTGTATATTGAGAATGGCAATGTTGTAGGTCTTGATCCTGATGATCCTATTGAGGTGAGTTATAAGCATAAATTTCCGGGAGAGCTGACAGGACGCGAACATCCTGAAATGCTTAAGTTGAAACCCTCACCGGGACAGGGACATGATGGTACCATTGTTAACGGAATATCACGGATAGGACACATGATAGGCGGTGAAAAAGCGCGTTGGACAGATGAGAACATGTCGGATCGTTTTTTGGCAAAAGCACAGGATTATATCAGATCAAATAAAACTAAGCCTTTTTTCCTTTATTATGGATTGCAGCAACCTCACGTTCCACGAACACCTAATCACCGGTTTGTGGGAAAATCGGGATTAGGGCCGAGAGGAGATGCAATTGTTGAAGAGGACTGGAATGTGGGACAAATACTGAAAACATTAAAAGATGAAAATTTACTTGATAATACTCTGATAATATTTTCAAGCGATAACGGTCCTGTTCTCGATGATGGGTATCAAGATCAGGCAGTGGAATTAAACGACGGACATAAGCCCTGGGGGCCATTTCGTGGCGGCAAGTACAGCTTGTATGAGGCAGGTACACGTTTGCCTTTCATAACCTACTGGAAAGGGCATATCAAGCCCGGAGTATCGGATGCGATGGTTTCACAAATTGATATTTTAAATTCGCTGGCCAGACTGACGGGAAGCGAATTGCGAACAAATGATGGAAAAGACCTGCTGAATACATTTCTGGGTAAGAGCAATGCCGGCCGGGAGTCAATGGTTATTGAGGCTACGGGGCGTACAGCATATAGGAAAGGTGACTGGGTGATGATACCTCCTCATCGCGGATCTAACCTGTGGAGACTCCAAGGTATTGAGGTAGGCAATGAACCTGTAATTCAGCTTTACAACATAAAAAATGATCCGGGACAGAAACATAATGTTGCTGATGAGAAAAAAATAATACTTAATGAAATGATCGCAGAGTATGAGCACCTGACCGGCAGAAAGGTGCAGATGGAACTTCCTTCTAAAAAGAAAAAATAACATTTAATAATTAAATACAAGATTTGAACGAACAGGAAATTAAAAGTTACATTGAATTATACAAAAACGGATTACTTGATAACATCATTCCGTTTTGGATGAAACATTCCGTTGATTGGGAAGACGGTGGTTTCATGTTTTGCGTCGACCGTGATGGTACAGTGATAGATACCGATAAAGGAGTGTGACAGATAGGCTGTTTTACATGGATGATACTGACAATGTACAACGAGGTTGAGCAATGTGAGGAGTGGCTGAAGACAGGAAAACACGGTATCGATTTTCTGGAGAAATACTGTTACGATGAGAATGGTAAGATGTATTTTGTTGTGGATAAGAAAGGCAAGCCGGTACGGATGCGCAGGTATGTCTTTTCCGAGTCGTTTGCGGCAATTGCTTATGCTGCTTACTACAAAGCCACCGGCGATGAGAAGTACAAAGAAAAGGCAAAAGAAGCTTTCGACACTTTCTTGCGTTACAATACCGGGCCCGGCATTATCCCGCCTAAATTTACGGAGAACAGGCAGATGCGGGGTATGGGTGCTCCGATGATAGGTATCGTTACGGCGCAGGAGCTTCGTAAGAACCTGAATGATGAGTCTTACATAAAACAGATAGATGAATGGATAGACGAGATCCGCAAATATTTCCTGAACTATGACTACAAAGCTGTAATGGAGGTCGTTTCATCCGAAGGCGAACTGATCGACCATTTTGACGGGCGAGTGGTACGGCTACCTGCATCGCGACGGAAGCATATCAGTACCTCTGAAAGGTAATATCCGGAAAGGCCCGTTCCATATTCCGGGAATGTATTTCAAGGCGTGGAGGATATGTGAAGATATTCTGGCAAAACAATAGCCGGTTATGATTGTTTTTATAATGTAACGTAAAACAATCATCATGAAAAATGCAATATTCCTTTTAGCATCATTTGTTTTTTTGATATCGTGCGGTCAGGCAGATAAGAAAAAGAAAACGGTAACAAAGCCGGAAAAACAGGAACAGCAGGTAAGAGAAAATACGGAGGAACTGCGTCTTAAAACGAAAACGGGGAAAGAGTTCATTGTTCTGACAAAAAGCCAGAGTGCCAGTCTGAACGACATAACTGTAATTCCCAAAGGGTTTGAGAATACAAAAGAAAACTTTGAGGTTAAGGATGCAGATCCTGTTGTGGATGTTTTTACTGCCGATCTGAACAGTGACGGTTTTGATGAGCTTTATGTTGTTACCCGCTCTGCCGGTTCTGGTGGTTATGCAACCATCTATGCCTGGTCGTCGAATAACGACAAGAGCGTAACACCTGTATATTTTAGAGAACTTCCCGAGAAAGATCAGGAGGAGGTATTTAAAGGGTACATGGGGCACGATTCAGTTTACGTCGAAAAGGACAGGCTTATCCGTAAATTTCCTGTTTACAAAGACGGTGATGCCAACTGTTGCCCGTCGGGCGGAATAAAGGTTGTAAAATATGCATTGAAGCAGGGAGAGGCATCCTGGTTGCTGGAAGTTGATGAAAATTAACTGTTTATTTTGAACAATACAGTGTTTTCGGTTTTTATAATTAATGAGTACTGTAAAAATATAGAAATGTTATGAGAAAATTCAGAGAACTTTTAGTGGCTTTAATGCTGGTTATATCAGCTTCAGCTTTTGGACAGCAAACTGTGGCTATCCTTCCGTTTACGGCATCTGAGGACGGCCACCCGTCAGAGCAGTTAGGAAAGGAAGCTCAGCAATTCCTTATCGGGTATATTCAGAAGAAACAGAAACACTTTAAAGTAAGGCCACTGCCTGCCAGGGATGTTAATGTCGCACTGCACAAGGCAGGAATAACCGCGCAAACACTCGACAACTATACAACAAAAGAGATAGCTGATGTTGTAAAGGCGGATTATATCTTAATCGGCTCATTGGACAAAGCTGTTCAGGGATCATCCTCTTCAACAACAGGAATGGCTGTTACCACAAAACATAACAATGTCGTTGGTGGTTCTTCCGGAAGTACGCAGAAACAGTATCACGCAACAATTTATGTCAGTATCTTCTCCAAAGACGGTACTTCGCTGTATGACGGTAACAAAGCCAACGTCTTCATCGATACCACACCTGACAGCTGGAAGAACTCGATTCTGTACCTGACAAGGCATTTCCCGTTTTACCACTAATTCATTTTATTTAAAGTTTCACAAATGAACGATCTGAAAAAATTGTTTCTGTCTTTTGCTGTTCTGTTTTTAGTATTGCTTTCCGGCAAAGCACAGGATCAAAAGTGGAGCTCCGCAACAGGAATCAATTTTGCTTTTCCTGTAGAAGACATGGGAGATGTATACAACTTCGGATGGGGTATCTATGGGGATATCGATTACAATTTCAATAAGATACTTGCAGCCCGGCTGGATATAGGATGGAACCAGTTCAGTGGTGATGATATCATTGATCCGGTTACGGGATTTCCTGAAGAGGTCAGGCAAAGTGTATGGGAATTTACCGGCGGACTAAGAGCAAAAGTTGCTTTTTTGTATGCCGAGTTTAAGGGGCGGGTATTTTACCGGAGTTGATTCCTGGGGGTATGTGCCTGCTGTAGGCCTTCGTTTTGGCCGACTTGATATTCAGGGTAATTATACCATTGCCGGCGATAATAAATGGGGAGCTGTCAGAGTAGCTTTCTATTGGGGACACATGTGATTGCAGGTATAAAAATTATTATCCCCGGGCTCTTTAACAGAGTTCGGGGATTTGTTTTTATTGAAGATCCTATGCTTCCGCAGGCGGGGTTCCGAAGTTCATCGGCATAACAGGGCCACCGTGATCGTCAACATTTTTAATCGGGCCGTGAATAGACTCGTATCGTTGAATGTTGTCATTAAGAGCCTTCATCAGGCGCTTGGCATGTTCCGGAGTAAGTATCACCCTTGATTTAACGGGAGCTTTAGGAACACCGGGCATAATGCGTACAAAGTCGATAACAAACTCTGACGGAGAGTGAGTGATGATAGCCAGATTTGAATACACACCCTGTGCGATCTCCTCGTTCAATTCTATATTCAGCTGATTCTGTTGCGGTTTTTTCTTATTGTCTTCCATGATATTTTATGTTACATGTTTATTTATGATTCTACAGAAAAAAGGATCAAATTCAAATTAATGTTCACCTGTATCCTTCCTTCCCTATAGAAGAAGGGTAGGAGATGAGCTGTAATAGTTTTCCTGGTAAAGTTAAAACATTTCCACTAACTTCTTAAAAATAAAAAAGGAGAATACACATTGTGCATCTCCTTTTTCAATATATCGAGCTTTGCTATTAAGCCTCTTCGGTAGTTGATTCTTCGTCAACCTTTACAAATCTGTCATACTCTTCTTTCGAGCCAACAATTATGTTCTGGTATTCACGAAGTCCTGTTCCTGCAGGTATAAGGTGACCACAGATAACATTCTCTTTCAAACCTTCAAGCCTGTCGATCTTACCCTGGATGGCTGCTTCGTTAAGAACTTTTGTTGTTTCCTGGAATGAAGCGGCTGACATGAAGCTCTTGGTTTGAAGAGCTGCACGAGTGATACCCTGAAGTACCTGGCTTGATGTTGCAGGTACAGCATCACGGGCAGTCACCAGTTTAAGGTCTTTACGCTTCAGCACCGAGTTCTCATCTCTGAGCCTTCTTGCCGTAACGATCATTCCCGGTTTCAGGGTTTCCGAGTCACCTGAATCCTCGATAACTTTTTTACCCCAGATGTTATCATTCTCTTCCATGAACTCGATCTTATCCACGATCTGCTTTTCAAGGAACTTGGTGTCACCTGAATCTTCGATGGCAACCTTACGCATCATCTGACGAACAATGATCTCGAAATGTTTGTCATTGATCTTCACGCCCTGCAGACGGTAAACGTCCTGAACCTCGTTCACAATGTACTCCTGAACAGCTGTCGGGCCCTTGATAGCAAGGATGTCGGCAGGAGTGGTAGCACCATCGGACAGAGGTGTTCCGGCGCGAACGTAATCATTCTCCTGAACAAGTATCTGTTTTGACAGTGGTACAAGATATTTCTTGATCTCACCGTTCTTAGAAGTAACAATGATCTCACGATTACCACGTTTGATCCTTCCAAAAGTAACTTCTCCGTCAATCTCTGATACAACGGCAGGGTTACTCGGGTTACGTGCTTCGAACAGCTCTGTTACCCTTGGCAGACCACCGGTGATATCACCTGCTTTTCCAACTGCACGTGGTATCTTGGCAATGATATCTCCCTGTTTGATCACATCGCCGTCCTTAAGCAACAAACGAGCTCCCACTGGAAGGTTGTAACTCTTGATCCTTTCGCCTGCATCATTCACAATATGCAATGACGGGTTCTTGGTCTTATCTTTAGTTTCGATGATCACTTTTTCACGGAATCCTGTTTGTTCATCAGATTCTTCTTTGAAAGTGATACTGTCAATCATATTCTCGAATGAAACCTTACCTGCTTTTTCAGTGATAAGCACAGCATTGTACGGATCCCACTCACAGATCATATCACCTTTCTTAATAGTAGCACCATTCTTAAAGTAAAGGCTGGCACCATAAGGAATAGGATGGGTTGTAAGAGGTATTTTAGTATTCTTGTCAAGAATCTTAAGCTCAGCAAGACGACCTATAACAATTTCAACCTTCTTACCTTCTTCTGTTTTTTTGGTGACAGTTCTGAGCTCATCTATCTCAAGGATACCATCGTATTTTGACATTATGCTGCTCTCAGATGTGATGTTCGAGGCTGTACCTCCAACGTGGAACGTACGAAGAGTAAGCTGTGTTCCCGGTTCACCAATCGACTGTGCAGCAATAACACCGACAGCTTCACCTTTCTGAACTTTCTGACCTGTAGCAAGGTTACGTCCGTAACATTTGGCACAAACTCCGCGCTTCGACTCACAAGTAAGAACCGAACGTATCTCAACACGCTCTATGGGTGATTCCTCAATTATCTGAGCAACTTCTTCAGTGATTTCTTCACCTGCCTTGATGATAAGTTCACCGGTGCTCGGATGATAGATATTATGTACACAGAAACGTCCAAGTATTCTTTCGTACAGTGAAACAACAGTCTCTTCATTGTTCTTGATAGCTGTTGCTGCAAGACCTCTCAGTGTACCGCAGTCGTCCTCATGGATAACAACATCCTGAGAAACGTCAACCAGACGACGGGTAAGATAACCTGCGTCGGCAGTTTTAAGGGCGGTATCGGCAAGACCTTTACGGGCACCGTGAGTAGAAATAAAGTACTCAAGTACCGAAAGGCCCTCTTTAAAGTTAGAAAGGATCGGGTTCTCAATGATCTGACCACCTTCGGCACCGGATTTCTGCGGCTTGGCCATCAAACCCCTCATACCTGAGAGCTGACGGATCTGCTCTTTAGAACCCCTCGCACCTGAGTCAAGCATCATGTACACTGAGTTGAATCCTTGCTGGTCTTCGCTCAGCTGTTTCATCACGGTCTGTGTCAGACGTGCGTTGACATGTGTCCAGATATCAATGATCTGATTGTATCTTTCATTGTTTGTGATAAGACCCATGTTGTAGTTGTTCAGTACCTCTTCAACCTCTGCGTAACCGCCTTTAACCAATTTCTCTTTGGCATCAGGAATTATCACATCTTCGAGGTTAAACGACAGACCTCCTTCAAATGCCATACGGTATCCGAGGTTTTTGATGTCGTCGAGGAATGCAGCAGTACGTGGAATGCCACATATCTTCTGAACTTTACCAATGATATCACGAAGTGACTTCTTGGTAAGGATAGTATTTATGTAACCTACCTCTTCAGGTGCGTATTTGTTGAAAAGAATACGTCCTACGGTAGTTTCTATAAGTTTAAGTTCTCTTTCTCCTGCTTCGTTGAGGTCATAAGTCCTTACCTTGACATTTGCATGAAGGTCAACTGTTCCCTCATTGTATGCAATCTCAGCTTCTTGCGGAGAATAGAAAGTAAGGCCTTCGCCTTTAGTATTTTTACGGGGCTTGGTCATGTAGTAAAGACCAAGTACCATATCCTGTGAAGGAACAGTGATAGGTGCTCCGTTGGCAGGGTTAAGAATGTTCTGTGACGCAAGCATCAACATCTGTGTTTCCAGGATAGCTGCATTACCAAGAGGTAAGTGAACGGCCATCTGGTCACCGTCGAAGTCGGCGTTGAAAGCGGCACAGGCAAGCGGGTGAAGCTGAATGGCTTTTCCTTCGATAAGTTTTGGCTGGAAAGCCTGAATACCCAAACGGTGAAGTGTTGGGGCACGGTTCAGCATAACCGGGTGTCCTTTAAGAACGTTTTCCAGAATATCCCATACCACAGGGTCTTTTCTGTCAACGATCTTTTTGGCCGATTTAACGGTTTTCACAATACCCCTCTCGATCATTTTACGGATGATGAAAGGCTTGTAAAGCTCTGCAGCCATGTCTTTAGGAATACCGCACTCGTGCATTTTAAGCTCAGGACCAACAACAATAACGGAACGTGCCGAGTAGTCAACCCTCTTACCAAGAAGGTTCTGACGGAAACGTCCCTGCTTACCTTTCAAACTGTCGGAAAGTGATTTCAACGGACGGTTTGAGTCGGTCTTAACGGCATTCGATTTTCTTGAGTTGTCGAACAGCGAGTCAACAGCTTCCTGGAGCATCCTCTTTTCATTACGAAGGATCACTTCCGGTGCTTTGATCTCGATAAGTCTTTTCAGACGGTTGTTACGAATGATCACCCTGCGGTAAAGATCGTTAAGGTCTGATGTTGCAAAACGACCACCATCGAGAGGTACCAAAGGTCTCAGCTCAGGCGGAATTACAGGAACAACTTTCACGATCATCCACTCAGGACGGTTGATCCCTTTGGATTTACGGAAAGATTCAACAACGCTCAGACGTTTCAAAGCCTCGTTCTTACGCTGCTGCGATGTTTCTGTGTTTGCTTTATGTCTTAAGTCGTACGACAATTCGTCAAGGTCGATGCGGGCAAGGAGCATTGCAACAGCTTCGGCACCCATCTTAGCAATGAACTTGTTTGGATCATCATCGTCAAGATGTTGATTATCCTTAGGAAGTGCCTCAAGTATGTCGAGATACTCTTCCTCGGTAAGGAAGTCCATTTTTTTGATACCATCTTCTTCTTTGATACCCGGTTGTATAACCACGTATCTTTCGTAATAGATGATAGTGTCAAGTTTCTTGGTAGGTAATCCGAGCAGATAACCTATTTTGTTTGGTAATGATTTGAAGTACCAGATGTGTGCAACGGGCACAACCAACTGGATGTGTCCCATACGCTCACGTCGAACTTTCTTTTCGGTAACTTCAACACCGCATCGATCACAAACGATACCACGGTAACGGATTCGTTTGTATTTACCGCAATGACACTCATAATCCTTTACGGGACCGAAAATCCTTTCGCAGAATAGTCCGTCGCGTTCGGGTTTGTAAGTACGGTAGTTGATCGTCTCCGGTTTGAGTACTTCACCGCTCGACATTTCCAGAATCTCTTCCGGTGATGCAAGACCTATAGAAATTTTAGTGAAGTTCCCTTTGTTTTTCTGATCTCTTCTGAAAGCCATATAGAGTCGAATAAAATATTTTAACAATCTGAAGCGATCCCGATGAGATCGGGACCACTTCTGTAAATCTTAATCCAGGTTAATGCTCAGACCCAGTCCTCGCATCTCATGCAACAACACGTTCAGTGATTCCGGTATGCCAGGATGTGGCAACGGATCACCCTTAACGATAGCTTCATAAGCCTTGGCACGTCCGATAACGTCGTCAGACTTAATGGTAAGGATCTCCTGAAGTACGTTTGCAGCACCGAATGCTTCAAGTGCCCATACTTCCATCTCACCAAAACGCTGACCTCCGAACTGAGCTTTACCTCCGAGCGGTTGCTGAGTGATGAGTGAGTAAGGACCGATAGACCTTGCGTGCATCTTGTCCTCAACCATGTGGCCCAGTTTCAGCATATAGATAACACCTACAGTTGCAGGCTGGTGGAATTTCCTACCTGTTCCTCCGTCGTAAAGATAGGTTTTACCGTAAGTAGGGACTCCTGCTTTGTCGGTGTAACCTTTTAGGTCGTCAAGTTTTGCACCATCGAAAATTGGTGTGGCGAACTTAACCCCCAGGACTTTACCTGCCCAGCCAAGAACAGTTTCATAGATCTGTCCGAGGTTCATCCTTGAAGGTACACCCAGCGGGTTCAATACTATGTCCACAGGTGTTCCGTCCTCAAGGAACGGCATATCCTCTGCACGAACGATTTTGGAAACAATACCTTTGTTACCGTGACGTCCGGCCATCTTATCACCAACTGTTATCTTACGCTTCTTGGCAATGTAAACCTTGGCAAGCTGAACAATACCTGCAGGCAGTTCGTCACCGATGGTTATATTGTACTTCTGGCGTTTCTCTTTTGACTCAAGCTCCTTGTACTTCATCCTGTAGTTGTGTACAACCTTTTGAATAAGCTCGTTATTCTCTTTGTCGGTAGTCCACTTGTTAGGATTTACTTCAAGGTAATCTATCTCATTAAGTATCTTCTGGGTGAACTTGGTCCCTTTCGGAACTATTTCACCTGCGTAGTAGTCTTTAACTCCCTGTGATGTTTTACCGTTGATCAGTGAGAAAAGCTTGTCAACAAGACGTCCTTTGAGCTCTTCGGCTGAACGGTCAAACTCCTCATCAATCTTGGCAAGCATAGCCTTCTCGGCAGCTCTTGTTCGCTTGTCCTTAACGTTACGGGAGAATAGTTTTTTATTGATAACCACACCTTTAAGTGAAGGAGAAGCTTTAAGTGATGCATCTTTCACATCACCGGCCTTCTCACCGAAAATGGCGCGAAGTAGTTTCTCTTCAGGTGTAGGATCGCTCTCGCCTTTGGGAGTGATCTTACCTATCAGGATATCGCCAGGCTGAATGTGGGCACCAACCCTGATCAAACCGTTCTCGTCGAGGTCCTTTGTAGCTTCCTCGCTGACGTTAGGTATGTCAGATGTAAGTTCCTCAAGGCCCCGCTTGGTATCACGTACTTCCAGAGAATACTCATCGATGTGAACTGAAGTAAAAATATCGTCTCTTACAACTTTCTCCGAGATCACGATAGCATCCTCAAAGTTATAACCTTTCCAGGGCATGAATGCCACTTTAAGGTTACGACCCAAAGCAAGTTCTCCCTTCTGGGTTGAATATCCTTCGGTAAGTATCTGGCCTTTGGTTACCCTGTCGCCTTTTTTGACCATCGGGCGAAGGTCGATACTTGTATTCTGGTTTGTCTTCTGGAACTTAGGCAGTTTGTACCTCTTAGTGTCATTATCAAAACTGACAAAACGTTCCTTATCTGTCAGGTCGTATCTGATCACTATCTCGTCGGCATCAACGTACTCTACAACGCCTTCACCTTCGGCAACTATCTGTGTTCTTGAGTCGCGTATCAAACGTTCTTCAAGACCTGTTCCCACAATTGGTGATTCAGGACGCAACAGAGGTACTGCCTGTCGCATCATGTTCGATCCCATCAATGCACGGTTGGCATCATCGTGCTCCAAGAACGGAATGAGAGATGCAGCTACTGACGCGATCTGGTTAGGGGCAACGTCCATAAGTGTTACCTGATCTTTTTCTATCAATGGGAAGTCACCGTCATGACGTGCTTTAACACGATCGTTGATGAACAATCCGTCTTCGGTAAGAGGAGCGTTTGCCTGTGCAATTGTGATCCCCTCTTCTTCCTCCGCGGAAAGATAAGTAATACCTTCGTTGCTCAGGTCAACTTTTCCTTCTTCTGCCTTACGGTACGGAGTCTCAATGAATCCGAGATCATTGATCTTTGCATAAACACAAAGAGAAGATATCAAACCGATGTTCGGTCCTTCAGGTGTTTCTATCGGACACAAACGGCCATAGTGAGTGTAGTGTACGTCACGGACCTCGAAACCGGCTCTTTCACGTGAAAGACCGCCTGGTCCTAACGCTGACATACGACGTTTATGAGTAATCTCAGCCAACGGGTTGGTCTGATCCATAAACTGTGACAGTGCGTTTGTTCCAAAGAAACTGTTGATAACTGATGACAGGGTCTTGCTGTTGATCAGGTCAACAGGAGTGAACACTTCGTTGTCACGAACGTTCATACGCTCACGGATGGTCCTTGCCATACGGGCCAGGCCAACTGCGAACTGGTTACCCAATTGTTCACCTACAGTACGGACCCTACGGTTACTTAAATGGTCGATATCATCAACATCGATCTTGGCATTGATAAGCTCGATCAGATATTTGATGATCTCTATTATATCCTCTTTCGTCAATACCTTTGTGTCAAGGTCGGTATTGAGATTAAGTTTTTTATTTAATCTGTAACGACCAACATCACCCAGGTCGTAACGTTTATCTGAGAAGAATAACTTATCGATAACGTCACGTGCGGTTGCCTCATCAGGTGGCTCGGCATTTCTTAATTGCCGATAGATGTGAACAACAGCCTCTTTTTCCGAGTTACACGGGTCTTTTTGCAGTGTGTTGTAGATTATCTCGTAATCTGACAGGTTCTTGTCCTCCTTATGCAAAAGGATAGTCTTGGATCCAGAATCAATAATTTCTTCGATGTGAGATTCCTCAAGGACGGTCTCCCTGTCGATGATAACCTCGTTACGTTCGATAGAAACCACTTCACCTGTATCCTCATCAACAAAGTCTTCTATCCATGACTTAAGTACACGGGCTGCAAGCTTACGGCCTACAACTTTTTTAAGGTTGGTCTTGTTAACTTTAACTTCATCGGCGAGGTTAAAGATCTCAAGAATATCTTTATCACCTTCGTAACCTATGGCACGAAGAAGTGTAGTAACAGGCAATTTCTTTTTACGATCGATATATGCATACATGACACTGTTGATGTCAGTAGCAAATTCGATCCATGACCCTTTGAAAGGAATTATACGGGCTGAATAGAGCTTAGTTCCGTTGGCATGAATACTCTTACCAAAGAAAACGCCAGGGGAACGGTGAAGCTGTGAAACAACAACTCGCTCAGCTCCGTTAATTATAAAGCTGCCTTTATCGGCCATGTAAGGAATAGTTCCCAAATAAACATCCTGAACAACTGTGTCAAAGTCTTCATGTTCGGGATCGGTACAGTACAACTTAAGTTTAGCCTTAAGAGGGACACTATATGTCAATCCTCGCTCAATACACTCCTGTATGGTGTAGCGTGGGGGATCAACAGAAAAATCCAGAAATTCAAGTACGAAATTGTTCCTTGTATCTGAAATAGGAAAATTATCGTTGAATACCTGAAATAACTTTTCTTTTTTCCGTTCTTCAGGGGTCGAACCCAGCTGAAAAAATTCACGGAAAGACTTCACTTGCACCTCCAGCAAATCCGGATAACTAAGCTGGTTTTTTATCGATGCAAAACTTATTCTTTCGGCAGTGTTTGGAGTCATCTATAAACAAATTAGTTGAACTTAAAAATATAAAAGCACAAAAAGGTTTAGGAACCAAAACAGGTTCCTAAACCATATCCTAAAAGAGGATTGATGAGATTACTTAAGTTCAACTTCCGCTCCTGCTTCTTCTAATTGAGTTTTTAATGCTTCGGCTTCGTCCTTAGTTATTTTCTCTTTGATAGCAGTAGGAGCTTTGTCTACAAGTTCTTTTGCATCCTTAAGACCTACACCAGTCATCTCTTTAACCAACTTAACAATTGCGAGTTTAGAACCGCCCGGTGCTTTCAAAATTACGTCGAATTCAGTCTGCTCTTCAGCAGCCTCTTCGCCACCTGCAGCAGGTCCTGCTACAGCTACAGCAGCAGCTGCCGGCTCAATTCCATACTCTTCTTTTAAAATCTCAGCAAGTTCGTTAACTTCTTTAACAGTCAAATTAACCAATTCTTCTGCAAGCTTTTTGATATCTGCCATTTTTCTATGAATTAAATAGTGTTTTACTTTTTTTTATTCTTTTTCTCCTAAAGTTTTTAATATACCGTGAATGGTTGAACCACCCGATTGAAGGGCTGAAACAACATTCTTCATCGGCGATTGTAACAATCCGATAACGTCTCCGATCAACTCTTCCTTAGACTTGATAGAAACTAATGCCTCTAACTGATTTTCACCAATGTACATTGATTCTTCAACGTAAGCACCTTTTAAAACTGGTTTCTTGTGCTTTTTGGCAAATTCTTTGATCAGTTTGGCAGGTGTGTTACCAGTGTTACTGAAAAGCACCGTTGAGGGGCCTTCCAATACAGAAAAGATCTCCGCGTAGTCAATTTCACTTTTTTCGAGGGCTTTCTGAAAAATGGTATTTTTTACCACTATCATTTTTACCTCTTTCTTAAAGCAAAGTCTGCGCAGGTCACTTGTAGCTCCGGCATCGAGGCCGGCGGTGTCAGTCACATAAAAGTGTTTGTACTCACTTACATTAGCAGCCAGGCTTTCTATTATGGTATTCTTATCTTCTTTTCTCATGATTCCTAAATACTCTTTTTTGATTAAACATTAAGCCTCTAACGACTTTGGTTCAACACGAATACCCGGGCTCATGGTACTTGATAAGTAAACGCTTTTTACGTACGTGCCTTTAGCTGACGATGGTTTAAGCTTCATAATTGTGTGAAAGAACTCTTTTGTGTTGTCAATCAACTTGTCTTCACTAAATGAAACTTTACCTATTGATGCGTGCACAATACCGTAACGGTCCACTTTAAAATCAATCTTACCAGCCTTTACTTCTTTCACTGCCTTACCAATATCCATGGTCACAGTGCCGCTCTTAGGATTAGGCATTAAGCCGCGAGGCCCAAGAATACGACCTAACTGACCAACCTTGGCCATGACACTCGGCATTGTGATTATCACATCCACCTCAGTCCAGCCTCCTTTGATCTTATTAACGTATTCATCTAATCCAACATAATCGGCACCGGCAGCTTTGGCTTCATCCTCTTTGTCAGGAGTACAAAGCACCAATACTCGTACAACTTTACCTGTTCCATGAGGCAAAGTAACAACACCCCTTACCATTTGATTTGCTTTTCGAGGGTCAACCCCGAGGCGCACATCAATATCAACGGAAGCATCAAATTTAGTCGTGGTAATTTCCTTGACTAATTTTGCTGCCTCTTCGACAGAGTATTGCTTGTCGGCTTCGATTTTCGCTAATGCTAACTTTTTATTCTTTGTTAGTTTCGTCATTTTTGCAAAAAGGTATTAATTTAGTTATTATCAGGGAAATCGCCTGAAACGGTAATTCCCATACTTCTGGCAGTGCCGGCAATCATCCTCATTGCAGATTCCACGGTAAAACAATTCAAATCAGTCATCTTGTCTTCTGCTATTGCTCTAACCTGATCCCATGTTACTGAGGCAACCTTTTTACGGTTGGGCTCAGCAGAACCACTTTTGAGCTTTGCAGCTTCCAACAGTTGTACTGATGCAGGAGGTGTTTTAATTATAAAGTCAAAAGACTTGTCCTTGTACACCGAAATAACCACAGGTAAAACCTTACCGGCTTTTTCCTGAGTCCTGGCATTGAATTGCTTACAGAACTCCATAATATTCACCCCTTTAGCACCCAGTGCGGGCCCTACCGGAGGTGAAGGATTTGCAGCGCCACCTCTGATCTGAAGTTTGATAAAAGTTTCTACTTCTTTAGCCATTGTAGCAATTCGTATTAATAATTAATTGTATATAAAAAAGAAATGTATCACGCCTGTAGGGAAGATAAATATGAAATTTATCAACGGAAGCATTAACTACTAAGCGTTCTCTACTCTTTTTCCACTTGCATAAAACTTAATTCGAGAGGAGTCTTGCGTCCGAAGATCTTAACCATTACTTTCAGTTTTTTCTTCTCTTCGTTCACCTCTTCAATTATTCCGTTAAATCCGTTGAACGGACCGTCGATAACTTTAACGGTCTCACCAACAAAAAACGGGACATTGATCTCCTCATCAGTTTCATTAAGTTCATCTACCTTACCCAAAATTCTGTTCACCTCAGACATCCTGAGTGGAGTAGGTTCATTTTTATTATCAGAAAGGAATCCTATTACGTTAGGAATACCTTTAAGTATGTGAGGTATTTCACCCACTAGTGCGGCTTCGATCAAAACATATCCCGGAAGATAGTTTCTCTCTTTACTTACCTTTTTTCCGTTACGGATCTGATATACTTTTTCGGTTGGGATCAAAACCTGTCCGATAAAGTCCTGCAGGCTAAGGCGTGATATCTCACTCTCCAGATACTCCTTCACCTTTTTCTCCTTACCGCCGATAGCACGAAGAACATACCATTTTTTTACAACTTCAGACATTTAAATGACCTCCCGAATTTTTAATATAGTTTTCCGTATATCCAGTCGAGGATATTTCTGAATGAGAAATCCATGGCAAAAATAACGGTTGCAATTATAACAGAAGCAACCATTACAACAATTGCACTGTTGGTAAGCTCCGACCATGTAGGCCAGGATGTTTTATTTACCAACTCATTATGTACGTCTTTCAGATAAGCTTTTATCTTCATCACTTTTCATTCATTAATTTGCCGACCCTCTTTGATGAGAACCGGCTTTCAATTGGCACGGGAGGAGCGACTCGAACGCCCGACACCTGGTTTTGGAGACCAGTGCTCTACCAACTGAGCTACACCCGTATTTTAATAAGACCGGAAAAAATTTCCGGTCTTAAAAATATATCGAACAGGTATTATTCAACTATCTCGGTAACCTGACCGGCACCTACTGTTCTTCCTCCTTCACGTATCGCGAAACGAAGACCGAGGTTCAAGGCAACAGGATATATAAGATCTACTGTGATGGTTACGTTATCACCAGGCATTACCATTTCAGTTCCTTCAGGAAGAGTGATCTCACCTGTTACGTCAAGTGTACGTAAGTAGAACTGAGGACGGTACTTATTGTGGAATGGAGTGTGACGTCCACCTTCTTCTTTTTTCAATACGTAGATCTCAGCTTTGAATTTAGTGTGAGGTGTGATTGACCCCGGAGCGGCCAATACCATACCACGCTTGATCTCTTTCTTATCGATACCGCGAAGCAACAAACCTACGTTGTCACCGGCTTCACCACGGTCAAGTATCTTACGGAACATCTCAACACCTGTACATACAGTCTTCTTACCTTCAGCACCAAGACCGATGATCTGAAGCTCGTCACCTGTGTTAACTACACCGGTTTCGATACGACCTGTAGCAACAGTTCCACGGCCTGTGATTGAGAATACGTCCTCAACAGGCATCAGGAATGGCTTTTCAATGTCACGGGGAGGAAGTGGAATCCACTCATCAACAGCGTTCATAAGTTCCATTACTTTATCTTCCCACTCAGCTTCACCGTTCAATGCTCCAAGAGCAGAACCCTGGATAACAGGGGTATTGTCACCGTCGAAATCATAAAAGCTCAACAGGTCACGGATTTCCATCTCAACAAGCTCGAGAAGTTCTTCATCGTCAACCATGTCAACTTTGTTCATGAAAACAACGATCTTAGGTACGTTTACCTGACGTGCAAGAAGGATGTGCTCACGTGTTTGAGGCATAGGGCCATCAGTAGCAGCAACAACCAGGATAGCACCGTCCATCTGGGCAGCACCTGTAACCATGTTCTTAACGTAGTCAGCGTGACCCGGACAGTCAACGTGTGCGTAGTGACGCTTTTCAGTTTCGTACTCTACGTGAGCAGTGTTGATAGTAATACCCCTCTCTTTTTCTTCAGGAGCGTTGTCGATTGAATCGAATTCCTTTACTTCAGACAAACCTTTTTTAGCCAAAACCTTGGTGATGGCAGCAGTCAGGGTGGTTTTTCCATGGTCTACGTGACCGATGGTACCAATATTAACGTGAGGCTTCGTCCTTTGAAATGTTTCTTTAGCCATAACTCGAAATATTAGACAAATTTAGTTATAAATAGATCGCAAAAAATTACAATACAAAAATTCAAAAATTGAGCCAATGATGGGATTTGAACCCATGACCTCTTCCTTACCAAGGAAACGCTCTACCCCTGAGCTACATCGGCAAGAAACCGGCGGGTTATCCCTTTCCGGGAAAACCCGTCTTTGAGCGGGAAACGGGGCTCAAACCCGCGACCCTCAGCTTGGAAGGCTGATGCTCTATCAACTGAGCTATTCCCGCAGTAAATACCTTCGGCTCAGTAATGACTGTTCTTTAACTGTCATCTCTGCTTTTCAAAAAGTGATACCACTATCCGAAAACAAAGGCACAAAGATAATTATTTTTTATCTTAATATGTTGATAATTATGTTTCAACATGTTAAAATGTGGGGAGAGCAGGATTCCCTGTCCGTCCGCCAGGCGGGGAACCTACGAAGGCGTATGCCAGCGGAGTTATCCCTGTCTGCTTCCAGGCAGGCCGATGTACATCGGGACCCCGGTTGTCCATATTGGTATCCAACCTCCCATCAATAAATTTATAGTATCAATTTATCCGTTGATAAAACTGAGTTCTTTTGTGGGGAGAGCAGGATTCGAACCTACGAAGGCGTATGCCAGCGGAGTTACAGTCCGCCCCAGTTGGCCACTTTGGTATCTCCCCGAATGAAACAAATTCAATTATGTTTCGTAATAAAATATAATCCTCATTAGGATTTATTTCAATTTAATAGGCTGATTATTTACCAATCAGCCTATTAAATCTATTTTGTTATTGAGAATTCTCAAAAACGGTGTGCAAATTTATAATTTTATTTTCAAAAACAACAAAGTTTGTTGCTTTTTTTTGAAATTATTTAGCCCTGACTTTTTCTTTCCACTTCAGTAACTGTTTTCTAAGGGCATCACTTGCTAAATCAATACCTTCCTCAAAAGTCTTAGCTTGTTTTTTAGAAAAAAGTTCTCCTCCCGGCAGTTTTAATTTGATCTCTGAGATCTTGTTATCAGCCGACTCTGATTTGTCGAGTCGGAGAATAATTTCTGCATTAACAATACCATCGAAAAAGTGTTCCAGTTTTAAAACTTTTTGCTGAGCAAACTGTTTCAAATGGTCTGATGCATCAAATCGCACAGATTGAATAGTAATATTCATAATCAGTCCTCCATCTTTTAAGCTCTTGGATGAGCTTGTTTGTAAATATTATTTAATTTCTCGAAACTATTATGAGTATATATCTCAGTAGCAGACAGGTTAGAATGCCCTAATAGTTCCTTTATCGCGTTTAAATCGGCCCCGTGATTGAGCAATGCGGTGGCAAAGCTGTGCCTTATTACATGAGGGCTTTTTTTGTTTATGGTAGAAACCAAAGCCAGGTATTTGTTCACTACCCGGTAAATTAATTTAGGATAGGCAGGTTTTCCTTTTGAGGTAAGAATAACAATATCTGTGTTTGTATCCGGGAAAGCTTCGTCCCGTGCAGACAGGTATTTCGTTATCTCTTTTTCAAGTTCTTGGAAGAATGGAATGATTCGTTCTTTATTTCGTTTTCCAAGGACTTTAATTACTTTTTGTCCGAAATCGATACTCTGCAAACGCAGATTCACCATTTCTGAAAGCCGCATGCCGGTACCGTACAATAAAGTGATTATGAATTTATCTCTTATCCCGGAAAAGTCATTACTGAACGGCACGGTATCAAGAAGCAGGTCCATCTCTTTTTCTTTAACAAAAACAGGAAGACGTTTTGGTTTTTTGGGAACAATAACACCATCTGCCGGATTCGATTCAAGAACTTGTTCTCGCATAAGATACCTTAAAAATGATTTCAAAGCAGAGATCTTTCGATGAATAGTGACGGGTGCTATGCCGTCATCGTGAAGTTCTACAACCCACCGGCGTATTATTTTTGAAGTAACATCCTGCCAGCGGCTGATATTTTCGGACCCAAGAAACTTACAGAACTGTCGCAGATCGATTTCATAGGTTACCAAAGTGTGCTGCGAGTACCGTTTCTCGTATTCTAAGTATCTGTAAAAAGATGATATATATTGCATTAAATGAAAACGTCTTTATTGCGTGCTACTCCTTAACGAATATACAAAAAATCGCACAAAATAAAGACGTTTTTCAGAAATTTATTCTTCCTCCTGCTGCAATTTCTGTACGTAAATTGCATGCTTGATCTCTTCTCTTCTTTTAATAGAAGGCTTTACAAATGCCTGACGACCGCGTAACTCTCTCATTGTTCCTGTCTTCTCGAACTTTCTCTTAAATCTTTTCAAGGCTCTTTCGATGTTTTCGCCTTCTTTTACCGGAATAATAATCATATCAGTTATTTTATAAGATTTTAATTTTTAATCAGGCCGCAAAAGTAAATATTAATTCTAAAAAAATCAATTCCTTGTGAAAAAAAAACAAATATTCACTTCTTCTTTTCTATTTATTATTTACAGAAAGATATTCAATGAGTTTACTTTTAAGTTCAGGAGTTATCTCTTTTAATGAAAATATATCGTCCGGATCTTTTATTCCGTTGTTCTTTTCTCTGTATTCAATAATGTCCTTTGCAAGATAAAAGCTGATGTAAGGATGACTTATCAGTTTTCGCAAAGAGGCACTGTTCAAATCTATTTTATTTATCAACGACCTGTCAACCGTTAAGTGTTTTGCATTATCGTCTATTACTGATCCGGGCATGCCATATACTTCTTTTAATTGTTGTACAGAATAAAAGCCTCCCAAAACTTTTCTGAAAGCAATTATGCGCTTTGACAATGTACTGCCTATTCCTTTAAGCATTTTAAAATCTGAAGTGTCGGCTGAGTTTATTTCTATAACGAAGATGTTCTCCTTTTTATTTACCTTATTCTGTTCATGTATTGAATGAGCGGTAGTTTTTGCTTTATTGTAATTGCTCTGAACGTGAAGATTTTTCTTTTGCTCAGCTTGTAATCTGATATAAGGGAGAAGGGCCAGGGCTAATGCTGAATCCAGGTTGTAAATATTTAAAATATCTTTCGGTTTATTGAATTTGCCACCGCTCTCACGGAATTTTAGCAGATTGATGATGGCTTTGTCGCTGAACCCGAGATCTTGTAAAGTTGCTATGGAAGCATTATTTGGATCGAAGGTGAAAAATGTTTGTTCGGATTGTTCAGAAGATATTTTATTGACAGACTGCATTGAGTCTATCCATATCTGTAATTCTCTATCCCCGGATGAGATATCTTTTTGGGATGTAAAGATAAAAGGTATCAGAAGATAGAAAATGAGAATACCTGCGAGTATTATGCTCAGAACGATAAACCCTTTCTGTTCTCTTTTGCTTAGTGCCAACCAGTCTTTCCACATGGTTGTGTGTTTTTCTCATTAAAAACAAAAACTCCGGAAATCGCAAAATGCATTCTGCGGTTTCCGGAATTAAAGTTTGTGTGTTTATTAAACTATGCCTATTCCGTGAAGGAATACGAACAGGATAGCGATGGGGGCAATATATCTTACAATAAAATAAAAAATATTGAACCAGAATACCGGCTTTCCGTGTGCCTCAAGTTCTGCTCTTACGTCACTGCGTTTAAGTACATATCCTACGAACAGTACGATCAGAACTCCGCCAAGCGGCAGAAGTACGCTTGAAGAGAAGAAGTCGAAATTATCGAAAACCTTTGTTGAATAAACGCAAAGAACAGCAAGGAATGAGACCACTAATGTGGTTGCCCAGATAGCATGGCTGCGTTTTATTGCGAACTCTTCAGACAGGTATGCAACAATAACTTCAAGCAATGATATGGAAGATGTAAGCGCTGCAATGGTAAGCAAAACAAAGAACATGATAGAAAACACTATTCCACCTGTCATCTGATTGAAAATGTTCGGCAGTACCTTGAATACAAGTCCTGTTCCCTGATCAGGTTCCATTCCGAATGCGAATACAGCCGGGAATATTGCTATTCCTGCAAGTATTGCAATTAAGGTATCGGTTAAAGAAACTGAAACAGCCGTCTTTCCCAGATCCTGTGATTTAGGTATGTAAGAGCCGTATGTGGCGATAACCCCCATGCCTATACTTAATGAAAAAAATGCCTGCCCCATGGCAGCCAGGATCACCCCTCCGTTTATTTTTGTGAAGTCGGGGTTAAACAGAAAATCAACACCTTTACCTGCGCCGGGTAAAGTCAATGCCTTAATATCAAGAACAATGATGAGAACAAAAAGTAACGGCATCAATATCTTCGTGTATTTCTCTATTCCGTTCTTTACACCACCCAAAACAATTAAAGCAGACAGGAAAAGGAAAATAATAGTCCAGAAGTAAGGCCAGAAATTATCTCCCATAAAAGCATCGAATATATTATTAATATCGTCGGGAGTACCAGAGAGAGAACCTGTTATGGCAAGGTAGACATATTCGAGAGTCCAGCCGGCAACTACCGAGTAAAAAGAAAGTATCAGAAAAGCCGCCAATACCCCCATTGTTCCAACAAGGTACCAGGGTCTGTTGGGAGCAAGGGATTTAAAGGCCCCGAAAACATTCTTTTGCGCCTTTCGTCCGATAAGCAGTTCAGACGTCATTACCGGCACACCGAAAGCAATGATGAAAAAAAGATACATAAGCAGGAATGCGCCACCTCCACTGTTACCAAGAACATAGGGAAAACGCCAGATGTTACCTAAACCGATCGCTGAGCCTGCTGCTGCTGCAATCACTCCGAATTTACTCGTAAATCCGTCTCTTGAAGAACCTAAATTTGCCATAATTTTTATTATTGTAAATCAAATATACAAAAAAGAGGTTCTCTACAAAACGTAAAGAACCTCTAATGCTGACTAAAATGTATATTTTATAATCTGTCGATACAATTAAGGTCTTCGAAAGCAACTTTCATTCTTTCAATGATAGAAAGTTCACCTTCGCGTAACCACTTACGGGGATCGTAATATTTTTTGTTAGGCTTATCTGCTCCTTCAGGGTTACCAAGCTGTCCCTGAAGATAGTCATGATATTTGGCTTCGTATTTACGAATCCCATCCCAGAAAGCCCATTGCGTGTCGGTGTCAATATTCATTTTTATAACACCGTAGCTGATAGCTTCACGTATCTTTTCGAGTGGTGATCCTGAACCGCCGTGGAATACAAAGTTTACAGGTTTCGGTCCTGTTTTGAGGTTTTCCTCGATATATTTTTGTGAAGCACCAAGGATTGAAGGCTTCAAAACGACATTACCGGGCTTGTAAACTCCATGAACATTTCCAAATGAAGCAGCGATTGTGAAGTTTGGAGAAACTTTCTTCAGTTCCTCGTAAGCAAATGCTACCTCTTCGGGCTGGGTATAAAGAAGTGAATTGTCAACATCTGAGTTGTCAACGCCATCTTCTTCGCCGCCTGTTATACCTAATTCTATCTCAAGGGTCATACCCATTTTCGACATACGCTCAAGGTACTTCTTGCTTATTTCTATATTCTCTTTAAGAGGCTCTTCCGAAAGGTCTAACATGTGAGAGCTGAAAAGTGGTTTTCCTGTCTCTGCAAAATATTTCTCACCTGCATCAAGCAGCCCGTCAATCCAGGGAAGTAATTTCTTAGCTGCGTGGTCGGTGTGCAAAACAACAACAATACCGTATTTTTCAGCAAGAAGGTGGACATGCTTGGCTGCAGAAACAGCTCCGATTATAGCAGCTTCCTGACCTTCGAGTCCGATACCTTTTCCTGCATAATAAGAAGCTCCTCCGTTAGATAACTGTATCATAACAGGTGAGTTCACAACTTTTGCAGCTTCCATCACAGCATTGATGGTATTGGTTCCTGTAACATTTACTGCCGGGATGGCATAATTATTTTCTTTTGCTATCTGTAACAATTTTGCCAGATCTTCGCCGGATACAACACCGGGTTTTAAAACATCTAATACTTTCATGTGTATAAATTTATATTCCTCTTTTATTTTGAAACACAAAAGTACAAATTACATTTCAAAATGACAGCAGGTAAACCTGAAACTTTGCAATCCGTTAGGATTTATTAACATTATGCGTAAAGAAGAAAGGAAAGTGAAATACAAACTTATCAGGATTGAAATATTTTAAGCGATCGCATCCTGTTTCAGAACGGATAACCGATAGCGAAGTTAAATCCGAAATCATTCCATGTTAAGGGATCGGTGCCAAGGACCCACCTGCTGCCTGAAGGCATTGAGGGATCAACAAGCTTCATTCCGACATCGAACCTAAAAATGAAATAGCTGAAATCAAATCTTAATCCTGTACCAACATCAATGGCTATCTGTTTGTAGAATTGATTGAATTTGAAAAGACCGCCTTCAGGGCTGCTCTCTGCTCTTATTGACCAGATGTTCCCCATATCGGCAAAAAGAGCACCTTCGAGTATCCAGAACATTTTGAACCTGTATTCGGCATTCCATTCAAGTTTCATGTCTGCAGTCTGGTTGTAATATTTAAGGCTGTCGCCCCTGAATGTTCCCGGACCAAGTCCCCGTACCGGCCATGCACGCAAACTGTTTGCACCTCCGGAAAAGTACATTTTTTCAAAAGGCAGAACAGTAAGATTTCCGTAAGGATATCCTATTCCGATAAAGAACCTGTAGGCAAGTGAGTTATTGGCATTGGCAATATGATGATATCTTATGTCGAAACTGGTTTTTATGTACTGGGCATATCTGATCCCCATAATTGAGTAATAACCATCATCCGGTGTTCCTTTAGTGACTAATTTTACAAAACCGTCAATCAGGTTCCCCGATGATTCAAAATATGATTTGACATACCAGAAATTTTTCTGATCACCCAGAACCTGGCCATTGTACATGAAAGTGTAGTTGGTGTTAAGTATCAAGTGGTTCTCGTAACTGTAACGCATGTACGTGTCTTTGATATATTCCCAGAAATCATCAGAGATGAACGGTACCCATACAAGGCTGAAATCCAGAATTGAGAAAATATGTGATATTTTTTGTGATGAACGCCAGTCATAGCTTAGTTTTGAATTTGCTATGGTACGTGTGTAGTCAGGTCTTTGCTGATAATTGACCCCTGCAGTTATTGTGGATTTAGGGTTATACCGTCTCCTGAAACTTTCTATCCTGAAAGGGGCCAGGAATTTGGGAAATGTTATTCCTGCATCAAAACCTATTTCAATGATGTTGAAATTGTTCTTATCACCTCTGGATGACTGGTTCTGATATGACATCCTGAAACGAGTATTAAATATCTCTGCTCCTTTCAGAAGATTCCTGTGCTGGTATTTTATGTTTCCTGCCGCTCCGAGGTTCCCCGACGAGTTTGTGCCTTCTATCTCAAGAGCGTATGACTGTGGCTTTGAAGGAGCAAGCTGGATATAACATTTAAGTAATTTATTACCCGACTTATCGGTGACTTTTTCTATCTCGTTGAACTTTATGTTTATGTAACGGAACAGTTTCAACTGTGTAATCAGGGTCTGTGTTTTTTCAACTTCTGATATGTTATAAAGTTTCCCGGGCACTATATATGTAGAATTAATCAGAACATCAGGTTTGAACTTCATTTTCTTTGAATACAGAAAATAGTAACCTTTATAAAAAAGAGTATCGAACTCTGATGTGTATGAAGTATCTTCCACTAATGCTTTTTGCGGATCGAAATCAACAAAGAAATAAACATCTTTTATTCTGTATTTGTAATGATTCTCTGTAGTATCCCTGCCGTCAGGTAGTCTTCTCAAGACGTTGGCAATCACAAGGGTATCTCTGATCATGTAAGCACCTTTTATGCTGTCGGCAATGTAGTAGATATAATCTTTCGAGAAGCCGTAATATCCGTTATTGTTTAGTAACAGTGTTATTCTTTCCCGTTCTTTGTCGAGCAGATCGACATCGAACGCTTTTTTCCCTCTCAGAAGAGAATTGACAGAGTCGGCAAGCACAAGTTTACGAATGTCGTTATCAAATATCTTATACCCTAAATTATGTACATATGAACGTTTTCCCGATCTGATGTCATATTCAACCGTGACTTTACGTTTCTTTTCATTTACAATGGCCGTGTCGGTAACAACAGCACTGAAATAACCTTTATTATTAAGAAATAGCTTCAGTTGTTCACGGGATTTTTTGACCAGGAACTCATCATACACCACGGGAGCTTCTCCTATGCGGCGAAACCATTTGTTTATACCTTTATTTGCATCTCGTCCTGAAAGATTGTACAAGTTGAGATAGAAATGCCAGAACTTTAATAGTTTTTTGTTTTCTTTAGGCCTGATCAGTGCTTTTAATTGTTCGTTTGAGATGTCTTTTGCATCATGTTTTATGATGTTTTTCTGTAATAGATATTTGTCTTCAGGCACAAACTTTACAGAGTTACAGCTCCATAAAAACCCCATCAGCAACAAAAGAATATGGATGAAAAGTTTTTGTTTCATAGGTAATGCAGCAATATTGCATGTGTGCCAAAATATCGATGATTAAAGTACATCGAAACAAATTTTATACAAAGATATCCAAATAGATGAATTTGGTATAAATTTACCTTTTTAAAAAATCAATGATGATAAGTAAAAATAAAAAAAAGTTCCTTACTTCACTTCAGCAGAAAAAATACAGGAAGAAGTATACTGCATTTATGGGTGAAGGACATAAGATCAATTTTGATCTGTTGACTGAAAATATATCATGTCTGGAGATTTTTGCTACACGCGAATGGATAGATGAGAATACGGATATCCTGCCGGAGAAAGTGACAGAAGTAACAATTGCAGAATTAAAAAACATCAGTACTCTGAAAAGTCCTCCTCCTGTGATCGGTGTGTATGAAATGAAAAGCTTTGAGCCTGATGTCAAAGGGTTGAAAGATGTGCTGTTGCTTGCCCTCGACGGAGTACAGGATCCGGGAAACATGGGTACCATAATCCGCATTGCCGACTGGTTCGGGATAAAGAATGTGATCTGTTCGGAAGATACTGCCGATGTATACAATCCGAAAGTGGTGCAGGCTACAATGGGGGCTATTGCAAGAGTAAAAGTTCATTATGTCGATTTGCCGGAATTCATCGATGATTATAAAAATAAATCCGGGCTGCCTGTTTACGGAACATTTCTGGAAGGCGAAAATATTTACGGGAAAACTTTGTCAGGAACAGGGATGATAGTAATGGGCAACGAAGGAAAAGGAATAAGCCGGGAGATAGAGAAATTGATAACTGACAAACTTTTTATCCCGAATTATCCACTTGGTGCTCCGACATCGGAGTCTTTAAATGTTGCAGTTGCCACTGCTGTTGTTTGTTCGGAGTTCAGGAGACGAATGTTGTGATCTGTTTGAGTAACTGAGTAATCGGAAAATTGAACAAAACAAACTGAAACTAAAAAAACAAAAGGGTTTGCGATAACACATTTGAGAGGTGTGACCCACAGATTCAGGATTCCTGACCCACTACAAAAATCAATGTAGCGATTTCACAGGATATTGTAAATCGGGGGCCAGGATATTTATTGTCTCTGAGAAGACATATTGTATGAAAATGACTGAAAAGCAAAACATCAAATCTGTTTTCACCTCACCCCACATGTAATACAGAGGGATGACGAAAGAGCAGACTTGAAGTTAATCCACCTCACCCCTCAATCCCCTCTCCAATTTGGAGAGGGGAAGGTTCACATAGATAAAATTATTTCCGTACTTTTTCAAAGGGGTGAGGTGTTACGTAATATTCATAAAAACAAACAAGTTAAGAATCATTTTGTCATATCTCAAACTTCTTTTTTATTGAAAACGTATATTTCTTCATATCCGCGATTTTGTTTTATTCCAGGACTACAACATCATTTCTTTTCTTAATAATGTAACTTGCCTTTTTACGTTACAGTCTTTATAAACACCTGATTAATAGAAATCAGGTCAGGAGTTCTGAGATTACACAGATACTATGGAAAATATCGAATGTCGAACGCTGAATGCTGAATAAAAATCAGGACGAGTCACTTAACCCTTTAACCATAAAGTTACTTTTTCCGCACTTCTTTCCCCGTCGATTGCTGAAGAGGCGATACCTCCTGCATATCCTGCACCTTCGCCGCATGGGAAAAGGCCGTTGATCTGAACATGCTGAAAAGTCTCCTTATCGCGGGGGATACGAATTGGCGATGAGGTACGGCTTTCAACTCCGAGTACCATTGCTTCATTAGTTACAAAACCTCTCATCTTCCTGTCGAAAAGTTCGAAAGCTTTTCTGAGCCTGAGGCCTATATCATCAGGAAGCCAGAAGTGGAGGGGAGAGGAGATGGTGCCCGGAACGTAAGAGCATTCAGGCAGGTCGAATGAGAGACGACCGTCAACGAAATCGGCTAATCGCTGGGCAGGTGCTGTGAAACCGCTGCCGCCGTTAACAAAAGCAAGGCGTTCGAGCTCCTTCTGATACTCAAGGCCTGCGAGAGGGCCTTTGTCGCTGTATTTTTCAAAATCTTCCGGTTTGACCTCAACCACGATTCCGGAATTGGCAAATGGAGTATTACGTCCTGAGGGTGACATGCCGTTAACTACCATTTCATTTTCGTCTGTCATGGCAGGCACGATAATACCTCCCGGACACATGCAGAAAGAGTAAGCACCACGTCCATCAATTTGGGTGGAAAGGCTGTAAGACGCAGCAGGCAGGTATTCTCCTCTGCCGTCGGCCGAATGGTACTGGATCTCATCGATCAGGTCCTGCGGGTGCTCAACCCTGACACCCATGGCCCATGATTTGGCTTCGATCGATATTCCTGCTGAATTCAGAAATTCGTAAACATCCCTGGCTGAGTGGCCTGTAGCAAGGATGACGGCCTTCGCTTCAATCTTCTCACCGTTGCTTGTAATAACACCTTTTACAGTATTGTTTTCGATTATCAGATCATCAACGCGGGTTTCGAACAGGACTTTGCCTCCTGCTTTAAGAATCGATTCTCTCATGTTTTTTATCACTGACGGCAGCCTGTCGGAACCGATGTGAGGGTGTGTGTCGATCAGGATATCGTCCTGTGCCCCGTGAAAATGGAATACCTCGACCACTTTGCGGAAATCTCCGCGTTTGGTGCTGCGGGTGTAGAGTTTGCCATCGGAAAAAGCTCCGGCACCGCCTTCTCCAAAAGCATAGTTGGACTCTTCATTAAGTGCCTGGTTACGGTTTAGCAGTGCAAGGTCACGTTTACGTCCACTAACATTCTTCCCACGTTCAAGTATTATGGGTTTTATTCCAAGCTCGATGAGGCGCAATGCGGCAAACAATCCGCCCGGTCCTGCGCCAACAACGATAACTTCATCTTTGCCTGAAATATCGTTGTACTCAAGTTTATATTTTTTAGGGTTCGGTGCCTGCTCATTGATGTAAACCTCTAAATGCAACTGAACTTTAACAGGATAGCGGCGTGCGTCAATCGAACGTTTTACAATTTGTAGTGCTGTTAATTCACTTGAAGGAATATCGAGTTTCTCCGAAACATATTTTTTAATGATGATGTTGTCAGATGCTTCCTTAGGTGATAATCGTAGTTGTAATTCTTTTTTCATGCTGCAGGCCTTCAGCTTTGTAACTCAATATTAATGCAGTGCTTGTTCCGGGAACAAAGCTACTCAAAATAGAATGTTAAAGAAAATACACGGGATTTTAATGCATCAAGAGCTTCGGTATATATTTCATCGCCGGGTTCTCCGGTACCCTCGGGATTGAGCATGTTGGCAAAACCGATCGATGCTTTCAGTTCAACAGAAAGACGAAAGTATGTCATATAAAAATCAAATCCGGCACCTGCCTCGGCATAGAAATCCAGCGAGCGGAGAAGAAGATGGTCCTGTTTGTTCTTTGCAAGGTCATAACGGGTGTTGACCCCCGCAGTGATGAACGGCTTGGCATTTTGCATCCTCTTCCCGCTGAACTTAACAATCAGCGGAAATTCCAGGAATGTTGATTTTATTTTCAGCGGCGAGTTTTCATGATACAATATGCTGTCATTTATTACCTGATAAAAGTAAAGGTCCCTTTGACCGAAACTTATTCCGGGCAAAAATCTAAGATTGAAATGTTTGTTGAGCCTTAAACTTGTAACAATTCCAATGTTCAATCCCGGTTTCAGTTTCAGGACATCAGCATAATAAGTTTTTCCGTCTGATGTAGGCTGACCTGCATTATACACTCTGAAATCAAGGGTGTTGAAACCGATGAGGAACCCAAAATGAAGTTTCTTTTCGTCAAAACCCGGAAGATTTGGCGCCTTTTTTTTGTCTTTTTGTGCAAAAACAGGAGCTGCCAACAGGAAAAAACTTAATATGAAAATTACTTTTTTCAAATGAATTCTGTTTCCGGGTTTATGTAAATATTAAACTGAATACTTAAATATTTATTGTGTTTTTTGTTTCTCTGCAACATAAATAGTTGCGATGCCAAATGTCTGCTTTCTCCGCTTAACGGGGGTCATGCCTGCCTTTCTCAGTTCATTGTCAAAAGCTTCTCCGTCAGGAAAGTTCAGTACCGATTCGGGCAGATATTCGTATGCTGCTTTATCCTTCGATATCATTCCCCCGAAAAAAGGCAGCATTTTTTTAAAATAAAAGAAATACAGTTGCCGGAAAGGGAAAACAGCCGGTCGTGAGAACTCCAGAATGACCATTCTTCCTTCTGGCTTCAGCACTCTTGCCATCTCGGAAAGTCCTTTGTGCAAATTTTCATAATTCCTTACTCCGAAGGCAACTGTCACGGCATCAAAAGTTTCATCACTGAAAGGCAGGTTCTCAGAATCACCTTCTGCAACATCAATGACATCTTCAAGATCTGAATCTTTTATTTTCTTCTCAGCTACTTTAAGCATCTCAACCGAAATGTCAACACCTGTGACCTTTGCATTAAGCCGTTTGTGTGCCATGATAGCCAGGTCGCCCGTTCCTGTTGCCACATCAAGGATGTAAGGTTCTTTCAAGTGTTTCAATGAGTCAATAGCTCTTTTTCTCCATAGTTTATCTATCCCCATCGACAGGAAATGGTTCAGAAAGTCATACTTTCCGGCTATGTTATTGAACATATTTGCTACCTGCTGCTTCTTTGATGACTTTTCTGTTTTGTATGGTTTTACCGACATTTTAATTGTTTTTCGGTTTGATACAAATTTAAGCTTTTGCAAAAAAAGTGAATAATTACTGATTTCCGGTTATTTTTGTTTATCTATTTTCAAATAAGAAGTATTTTTAGGAATTTCGTAGAAAGTTAATGATTGAAAGGTGAAAGTTATGTTTTTGGAGACTGTTTTACGAGGATGGTATTCCCAAATGCCCAACACCTCATGTGTTTGACGTTATTTAAAAAAGATATTAACATGAAAACAGTTTTATTGACAATAGTATTGGTTCTGAGTTTCGGGTGTGTTTCCGGAAAAAACAATCAGGATATGGTTAACGGAGATGGACAGCTAAAAGCATACCTGCCGTTGCTAAAGGATCAGAAAGTGGGGTTGGTGGTCAATCATACTGCAGTGGTTTCAGGTGTTCATCTTGTCGATACACTCTTATCGCGAGGTGTGAATGTTGTGAAAATATTTGCTCCTGAACATGGCTTTCGCGGAAATGCCGATGCCGGTGCCACTGTTGCCGATGGGAAAGATAAGAAAACGGGGATAGACATCGTTTCCCTTTACGGGAAACATAAGAAACCAACAGGAGAGATGCTTGACAGTCTGGATGTGATAGTTTTTGATATTCAGGATGTTGGAGTGCGGTTTTATACATATATTTCAACAATGCATTACGTGATGGAGGCGTGCGCCGAAAATGGGGTGAAATTTATTGTTCTGGATCGCCCGAATCCCAATGGCGACTATTTTGACGGCCCTGTTTTGCAAAAGGAATACCGATCCTTTGTGGGCATGGACCCGATACCGGTTGTTCATGGTCTTACGGTGGGAGAGCTTGCTTATATGATCAATGGTGAAGGATGGCTTAAAGACAGTGTGAAGTGTCAACTGCGGGTGATCCCTGTTTTGAATTACAGGCATTCGGATAAAGTGCATGTTGAGATAAAACCTTCACCTAATTTACCCAATGATCTTGCTATCCGGCTATATCCTTCATTGTGTTTTTTCGAAGCAACTGATGTAAGTGTCGGTCGGGGAACTGAATTTCCTTTTCAGGTGATAGGATATCCGGACAGTATATTTGGTGATTTTACTTTCACACCTGTTGCGATAAAGGGAATGGCCATGAACCCGCCACAAAAAGATAAGAAGTGTTTTGGCATTGATCTCAGGGATAAAGCTAACCTTGATCAAAAATTCACACTTAAATATCTGTTGATGTTCCGGGATAAATTTCCGAACGATTCAGCAATGATAACAAGAGAAAGATGGTTTAATCTTCTGGCGGGAAACAGCACTCTTTTACGTGATGTGAAGAATGGTTTAAATGAAGAACAAATACGGTCCCATTGGAAAAAGGAACTTGAAGAGTATGGCAAGTTGAGAAGAAAGTATCTGATATATCCTGAATAATTAAAGATTAAGAAATGACACTTACCCTTTCGGAAAAATTCATTTTAATTGCACAGCACCCTGATAAAGGGCGGTTGATTGTCGCAGGTGTCCCGTTGTATTACGGTATTGCGGGGGCTTTGTTGATGGAGATGTCGCTGCAGGAGAGAATAGAGATAGTGGATGGTTTGGTCGTTCTGAAAAATGACAAGAAAATAACAGATCCGATGATGTCGGAGATGGCAGGACTGATGCGGCAGCAGACTAAAAGGCGCAAGGTTCGTTACTGGGCTTACAAGATAAACAAACGGGCTAACAGGTTTAAAAAAGAGTTGTTGACACGGTTGGATAAAAAAGGGGTGTTACAGCTTGAAAGAAAACGTTTTTTAGGGCTGATACCATACACTTTGACTTACCTTCGTGACCGGCGCACAAGAGATAAGCTGATAAGACATTTGCGCAAAGCGGTTCTTTATCCGTCGTCGGTGGAGGTCACGGCGGAAGATGTGGCATTGCTCGGGCTTATTGAAGCGGCAAAGATGCATAAAGTGATTGCAGAGAACAAAGAAGAGCTAAAAAAGATAAGGAAAGAGCTGAAGAAGGTGATAGAAGAAAGCCCCATTGCAGGTGTCGTTGCTAAAACCATTAAAGAGGTTCAGGCGGCGATTATTGTTACAACTGTTGTTGTGGGCGGGGGCAGGTGAATTTACCGTGTAGGGACACTCGGCCGTGTGTCCCTACACGGTAAATTAGAATTGTTCAATAATTGATAAGAAATAAAGATGATTAAACAAATTGATAGATCTAATATTTGTTACTATAAAAAGGATGAAATGTTATTAGTAAGAAAATTGCTTTCCATTTTTCGGAGTTCGTGGTTGTCGTTCACTAAAGGATTAAGGTTGCGATACCTTCTTGTGTTATTTTTCATTTTTCATATTGCTACTTCTTTCTCCCAAACCCCATATCCCTCAAATCAGCCCCCTTTCTACACCCCCGAAGGGGCAGCTTGGGCTGACAGCATAATGAACAACCTGACGCTTGAAGAGAAGATCGCTCAGCTTTTCTGGATAGATATCCACGCAGACGGAACACCTTATGCGTCAAAAAAGTATGCCGATCTTATCACGAAGTATAAACCCGGCGGGATACTCTTTTTCAAGACTACTCCTGAGCGGCTTGTTGAGATGAACAATTTTCTTAATTCTCTTTCTGATGTTCCCTTGTTTACGGGTATCGATGGGGAGTGGGGACTCGGAATGCGCTTGCCGGGCACTGTTTCTTTTCCGTATCAGATGACCCTTGGTGCTATTCGGAATGATATTCTGATCGATAAAATGGGAGTTGAGGTTGCCCGCCAGTTAAAGCGTGTGGGATTGAATGCCAATCTTGCTCCTGTGGTTGATGTGAACAACAATCCGGATAATCCGGTTATCGGCAGGCGCTCGTTCGGCGAAAATCCCGTTAAGGTTGCAGAAAAGGCGATCGCTTACATCGAAGGGATGCAGTCGGAGCACATACTGACATTTGCCAAGCATTTTCCCGGCCATGGTGATACAAATGTCGATTCGCACAAGGCACTGCCGACCATTCACAGTTCACGTGAACGTATGGACACGGTAGAGCTCTATCCTTTCAAAATGGCTGTGGAAGCGGGTGTGACAGGAGTAATGTCGGCACACCTGAATGTTCCTGCACTTGATTCCACAGGAGTACCATCGAGTCTTTCAAAGCCGATGATCACCGGAGTTTTGAAAGGTGAGCTTGGTTTTAAGGGGCTTGTCATTACCGATGCAATGAATATGCAGGGAGTAAAGGTGGCAGGTGTCCCGGGCAGGGTTGATGCACAGGCACTCATTGC
>Ga0256913_10000124_pt1 | contig 35521 bp, 50 predicted proteins | sample Axial_MatmetaG_FD_185970 | JGI IMG/M metagenome (GOLD analysis project Ga0256913, IMG submission 185970) | Deep-sea worm associated microbial mat communities from Axial Seamount, Juan de Fuca Ridge, Pacific Ocean - Axial_Mat | ecosystem: Environmental > Aquatic > Marine > Oceanic > Microbial... | reverse complement strand
GGAGGTTCAGGCTCCGCCGGTCGGCAGAAATGTGGAAGAGTTTATCAGACAGATAAGAGCACATCAACACGCATATGAGTCCGGTGAAGTATGTCCTGCCGGTTGGAGGCCCGGCAAGAAGACACTTCCGGTAAATACCGATGTCGAAAAGATGACCGGAAGAGTCGGAGACTATATCACACTCGACGAAATTCTCTCCTAATCTTCATCCCCCCTTCTCTTCCCCCGCCGGGGGAGTATCATATTACAAGATATCCTAATATCAATTAGATATACTTCATTCACTAGTGAAAGGAGTTTTCGATTTGAAAGATTTTATACTTCATATAGGAGCGGGAAAGACCGGAACTTCACTTATTCAGACACAACTCGCATCCAATAGAACGAAACTCTACGAAAGAGGGTGGTACTATCCGCCATCATCGACCGACGATAAAACCATGAAAAGAATGATCACCGCGGGCAATGGTCTCGAACTATATTTGATCGTAAAAAGGTATGGAATATCTTCGGACCAACTTCAAGAGTATATAAATCAAATCATAACTGACGCGAAAGGGATGAATATCCTGCTATCAAGTGAAACATTGTGGCAATTAGACGATGAGACGGTGAGAATATTGATGGATATTACCGAATCCAGAGGATATAGACTCCGAATGGCCTACTATATCAGAGCCATTGTGGACCACTTTGTATCATCATATCACCAGAGAGTCAAAGGAAAAATATATACCGGTACATTCGAAGATATGATAAAACACCAGATTTCCAGAATGCATGATTCACACAATTTTCTATCCACAATCGAACGAATGAGCAAAATCATCGGAAGGGAAAATTTCATCGTAAAGAATTACGATAGAACCCGGGAGAGGTTATTCGAAGAGTTCATTACCCATATATTGGGAATAGAAGAATATGACGATTTCACTATAGAGAATTTCAAAATAAACCGCTCTCTCACTCATATGGAGTTGACTCTGATGAGGAAGATGAATAGACACTTCGAAAAGAAAACCGAATCGAGATTCGTCAGTGACGCTATACTGCACAACTATCCCGACAAAAAGAGCCATGTCACGATAACAGAAAGAGAGTATCGCCTTATAGAGGAGAAATTTACCAAAGATGTAGAGTCTCTATCAAAATATCTCGACGAATCCGACAAACCATATAGACTCATAGAATCCGTCAGAATAGTGGAAAATCATCAGGATGCGAAAACTACACTCTTCCAGGATTTCGTGATAGCGATTCTCGCCGAAGTGATAAAGAAAATTTTAAGTAAATAGTGGATGATACGCGTACCTCCCCGGAGATATTCCGGAGAAGAGACGCTCGGATAGGTACGATTAACGCTTGGAGAACTGAGGGCTCCTTCTCGCCTTCTTTTTTCCGTATTTCTTTCTTTCGACGACACGGGCATCTCTCGTGAGCAATCCCATTGGCTTGAGGATAGCTCTGAATGCGGGCTCATACTCTACGAGGGCCTTGGATATACCATGCTTTACCGCATCTGCCTGAGCGCTGTATCCACCGCCGAGAGTGGATGCTTTGATCGTTACCGCTTCGAGCTGTTTGGTAGCTTCGAGGGGAAGTCTCACCTTCATCTTGAGTGTTTCGTGACCGCCAAGCCACTCGTCCAGACTCTGTCCATTTATGACGATTCCGCCATTTCCGGGAGTGAGCCATACTTTGGCGATCGCTCTCTTTCTCTTTCCTGTCGCATAAACTGTCGCCATATCAATTTCCTTTGTTCAGTTGTGCTGTATGTGGATGCTCCGCGCCTTCGTAGACTTTGAGCTTCTTGAGCATCTGGCGACCCAGCTTGGTCTTGGGTAGCATTCCTCTGACTGCGAGGCGATAGAGCTTCTCCGTATGGTTTTCGAGCATATCGCTCAGCTTGTTGCTCTTAGTGCTTCCAAAGTAACCGCTATGGCGGAAATACTCTTTCTGCTCCATCTTGTTGTTCCCCGAGAACTTCGCTTTTTTAGCGTTGATAATCACTACATAGTCGCCACAATCTACATTGGGAGTGAAGCTTGGCTTGTGCTTGCCTCTGAGATATGTCGCGGCCTCGGTCAGGATACGACCGAATGTCTTGCCATCGGCATCGATGAGAATCCAGTCTCTCTCTACCTCATGAGGCTTGAGACTTTTCGTCATTTTCATGATAGTTTTCCTTTTATATTTGCTTAGGATAATCCGGTTTGCAGATGGGATTATAGTGGATAAAAATTAAAAAGAGTTTAATTTAAGTATTTTTTAAAAATTTTCCTCTCTTTTCCTATCGCGGGAGTCGACCTCCCACAACTTCAGGGTTTCAGATAACCCTCTGTATCCATAAAGCCTACGGCGTCTCCTATCGAGACTCTGAGTCTGAGGATATATCTCCCCGGTTTTTTCACCTCCACTCCCTCTACTTCGTAGATACCGTCTGCATACGGAATATCTCTATAGAGACGATCTTCGCTCCTGGTATGCGGTCTCGTCAAAAGAAGTGTCACATTCGCGTCCGTCACTGCATTTCCATCTCTGTCCGTTACCCGAAAGCCGATATCGTTTCTCCTTTTGAGAGCGACTACCGAATCTACCTTTCTCTTGAGATGCTCGGGTTTGAAATCCGAATACTCGACTCCCACGATAGAGACTTCGTACTTCTCGTCGAATCTCTTCTGCGCCTCGACGATTTTGTCGGCGTTGCTATCGGCTCTTTGGTACTTCATCATATATTCGTTCGACTCGTGTACCGGAGTACCCACGGCATGTTTGACGGTCCAATACCCCAGAGTTATCCCGATGAAGAGAAAGCCCAGTATCATATAGGGCCAGAATCTACCATCTCCATCTCTATTTTCGGCCATCTTTCAACCTCCTGTAGATCGGTCTGCCGAAATATACCCAAAAAACCAAAATGGAACCGGTATAGACAAGCCATTTGACTATATCGAGGAACCATCCACCTTCATCCTTGATAGTTGTCTCGAGTTTCACACTCTTGGAACCCGCCACCTCATCGGCAAGCTCGGAGTACGCCTGTACCATAGCCACATCGTATCTCGACTGCAGAGAATTTTTATCTTCAGCAGATAGGATATCTATCGCATACCCCTTGACCTTCTCAGGGTCGTATAGACTCTTCATCTCTTTCGACGAAGCCACTATCCCGATTCTCATACTGTTGGGAGCGAAAACGATCGCTATATATGGCCTTCTCATCCCGCTCTCGTACTTCTCTATATATCCGTATAGACTCTTCCCTCTCGAAATCTTATCGTTGGTCGCTATGAGATAGGCATTTATTCCACATTTTTTTGAGAGTTCATCGCCCATCTTTTCGATATATGCCGATGCTTTCGGAGAAAGAAGGTGGTCGTTTACGAGATATTCGCCCCAAAGGGCGAGAGGCAGGAGCAGAGTGAGCAAGGCGAACCTCGCCACACTGCGCATATATCAGCCTACGAAGAGGTGATTTGGTGTCAGTACGGACCAGAGGGTCAGCACCGCCAACCCCACCATAAACAATCCAAGTACTTTGTCCATTATCTTTATCATCGTCAGCTCCTTCTACTTCGCATCGATAAAGGCGAATTTGCCGTTATCTTTGCTTATCATCTTGACATTGTCGAGACTGCCTACGATCGGTGCGGGATCGTAGAAGTGCTTCGATTCAGCCGCCTGGACTCCTATCGACTTCATCACGAGGAAGGCGAGAATACTCAGAAGCAGTACGGTAGCTATGAGCATTCCCAGTATTCCATTTATACCGAAAGCGTTTCTATTGGTATTTTCTGTAGCTGCCATCATCTACTCCTTACTGCTTGAGTGTCGCGAGATAACTCGCCAGCGCTTTCTCCTGAACAGGAGTGAATCTTCCGGGGAATGCGGGCATTCTACCGATGATACCCTCTTTTCCGTTTTTGAGAACATGCTGGATCAGAGCCAGATCATATCCTGCGAGATCGGGAGCGGTTCCACCGTTGCCTTTACCATCCTGTCCGTGACATCCAGCACATGTTCCCCATGCCGCAGGCGCCTCACCTTTGAGACCGCCGGCTACATACTTCGCTACAGCGACAGCATCGTCACCCTGAGCCATTCCGGCAGGCATCGGACCCATTGCATATTTGAGGTGGTCCTGACCGTTCTTTATGACATCGAGAACCTGTTTTTCCGTAAATCTCTTTGTAAAATCGTGAGCCTTGCCGGAAAGTCCGTCACCAGTCTCACCATGACATGGAGCGCACTGTACGAGGAAAATCGACTCTCCCATCTCTTTGAGTACTTCCGGAGAAGCGTTTTTGTGTACCTCTTCGAACTTGGCATTGTACGCTTTGACCTCCTCGTTCCACTCACCTATCTGACTGTAGGCGTTGAGAGGATAGCCCGAAAGAAAATACCATACTGCCCATACCATGGTTCCGAAATAGGACCATGCCCAACCGGCGGGAAGTTCGTTTTTATACTCTCCGATACCGTCCCAGTTCTCTTCGGCGAGCTCACCGCCCGCTACATCTGTCTTCATCTGAGCCATATACTTGGCTCCGACACCGAATGTCAATACCGCAATCGCCACAGCACCGAGGAATGTGATCATATTGATCGGGTCACTCAGATCTATATGCATCTGCTTGACCACGACGAGCGTAGCCACGATCAGTACACCGGCGAGAGCGAGACCCTTGACAATGAATGAGTTCATCTACTTCTCCTTCTTTTCGTTCTTAACTTTGGGATTTGTCTCTATGGGTCTGTCGTTCAACTCATCGTCGAGCGCCATCCTCCCATACTTTTCATAATCCCGTTCACCCTTCTTTTCGCTTCTGTAGAGATGCAGGATATAGCCATACAGTATCACGACCAGGAAGATCGTGAAAAAAAAGTATGCGTAACCCTGCATTTCCGTCAAGGACACTGTACTATCCTATTTCAGTTTGTTGAGATAGGCTATCAGAGCGACTATTTCGGGAATCTCACCCTTCTCCACCTTAGCGAGAACATCTTTGTTCTTCATCTCTTTGGCGATCTTCATCGCTTCTGGAAGCATTACGCTCTTATAGTACTTTTCATACGCCTCTTTGCCGGGTGCGATCTCCGGACCGTAAGGTGTATTGAATACCTTTTTGACTGTTACCGCTTCGGCATATGCAGTCTCCGTATCTGCTATGTTCGTAAACTGATGCTTGTATGCAGGCATGATCGAATCGGGCACGACAGACTTGGGATTCCACATATGGTTCGCATGCCAATCCGATGTCCTGTAGTTTCCTACACGGTGAAGGTCCGGTCCGGTTCTCTTCGAACCCCAGAGGAAGGGTCTGTCGTAAGCGTACTCACCCGAGAGAGAGTATTGACCATAACGATCCGTCTCGGCCTTGAAAGGTCTGATGAGCTGAGAGTGACAAGCTATACAGTTGTCCTTTTTGTAGACCTCTTTGCCCGCGAGTTCCAATACGGTATATGGCTTGAGCCCTTTTATGGGACGAGCCGCCTCGGCGAAGTTGGGAAGTATCTCTACCAGCCCGGCGAACGCAATGACTATAAACACCCCTACCGAAAAGAGGAACGGATTTTTTTCCAACCAATGAAACATAATTATCTACCTCCTTAAGCCATAGGTGATCTGAACTGAGGCTCTTGATCGAGCTTGCGTCCGGCAGTAGCTGTCATAAACAGGTTCCATGCAAACATAAATACACCGACGAGGAAGAGCACGCCTCCAATCGCTCGAATGGTATAGTATGGATGCAATACGGATACGGTATCGATGAAGCTGTACATCAGGTTACCATACTCGTCGACCGCTCTCCACATCATACCCTGTGTAATACCTGCGATCCACATGGAGGTGAAGTAGAGAACGACACCCGTAGTCTGGATCCAGAACTGAGCTTCGAGGAGAGATTTGCTGTATATCTCTCTCTTGAATATTCTGGTGGACATATGCATGAGAGCCGCGAATATCATGAATGCGACCCATCCGAGAACACCATCATGCACATGGCCGGGAATCCAGTCTGTAAAGTGTGCGATGGCATTTACCGATTTGACTGCCTGAATAGGACCTTCGAGAGTCGAAAGCATATAGAAAGTCGATGCGAGTACCATAAATTTGATCAGAGGATTCTCCGTCAGCTGATTCCACTCACCCTTCATCGTCAGAAGCATGTTGATAGCCGAACCCCAGGAGGGAAGAATCAGTACGACCGAGAATATGGACCCCATCGTCTGCATCCAGTCGGGAACCGTCGACCAGAGCAGGTGGTGACCACCGGCCCAGAGATAGATAAACATCAGTCCCCAGAAAGAGAGGAGAGAGAGTTTATACGAATAGACCGCCTGTCCCGACTCTTTTGGGAGGAAGTAGTAGATTATGGCGATGATGGGTACGGTAAATACGAATGCGACCGCATTGTGTCCCCACCACCACTGTACCAGAGCGTCATTGGTACCTGCATACATGGATACCGAGTGGTACCATGCTCCCAGACCGCCGGAGAAGAACATGGTCGGTACTTCCATATTGTTGAAGAGATAGAGCATCGCCACACCAAGGAAAGTGGCAATGTAGTACCACATGGAGATATAGAGGGCTTTCTCTCTTCTGGCTCCGATGAGACCGAACATCACGATTCCCCAGATAACCCAATATACGACGATGGCTATATCCAGAGGCCACTCCATCTGAGCGTACTCTTTACTCGCCGTTATACCCATACCGAGGGAGATTACGAGGAAAGTAGCCGCTACGAGATATGCGGCGAATCCCAACTTGGCAAGAGCATTGATTGCCGGAAGCTCTCCGAGTGAGACCTTGAGGACTCTGGGAGCGGAGTAGTAGAAAGATGCCATAATACCGCTGACGGTAAAGCCGTAGATGACCACATTGGTATGTAGCGGTCTCAGTCTGGAGAATGTTCCATATTCGCCCAACAGATAGTTGAGTTCGGGGAACGCCAGCTGAGCCGCGATCAAAACACCGATCGTCATACCGACAATTCCGAAAATAACGGTTGTCAGCATATAGAGTTTCGCAACGGAATAGTCATATTCCAGCGCTGCATTTGACTGCATATAAGCCTCCTGAAAAAATTTTTGTTACTACGGCGTAACAGTAACTTTGTATTATAGAGAAGCGTCACTATAAAAAAACTTAAAAAAGTGATATATTTGAGATATAGATTGATGAGGGTCAATAAGTTTGGATTAATTTTTTGATAATTTAGTCTCTATTCAGTTGAAGAAAATCCCAGGAGGGAAATCCCTCCTAAGCCTTCCCTTTCGCACTGCGAATCGAGTCGATGTAGCTGTAGTTGACCTTTATATCTCTCTCCAAGGGTATATTCTGAGACAATCTTTTCATCATCTCGGGAAAATCGTCGAAAAGATAGTGTGCCATGGAACCGGGGACAGGATTGATTTCATTGAGATATATCCTCCCTTCCCTGACAAAAAAGTCGCATCTCGTCACACTTCCTGTGAAAAGGGGATCATATACTTTTTGAAATGTTTCTTCAAGCTCTCTTTTCAAAGAGCTCTCTATGACGGCTTCACTCACCGCCTCTTCTCTCGAAAAATCGAGATACTTCCTGTCGAAATCCAGAATTTTCTCTTTCTGCGGTTTCTCTACGATAGAAAGCTCCCATCCCGATGTCAGACAACCTGCGATATTGAACTCTTCTATACCCTCGATGAACGGTTCTATCAAGACTTCATCGTCGAACTCGAACGCTACATCCAGCGCATAATCCAGCTCTTCCATACTATTCGCGACGGATACACCGATGGAACTTCCCAAACGATCCGGTTTCACAATGACGGGGAAACCGAATGACGGTTCCCTCCTCTCATCGTCTCTATCGACCATCTCGAAAGGAAGTACCTCCACCCCTATGCCGGTGGCGAAATATTTGGTCAATCTCTTGCTGTAGCTGACGACGGAGGCCGAGGTTCTGGGACCTATATATGAAATGGAGTTGAAATCCAGAATAGACGAAATCTTGCCATCCTCGCCATCTCTGCCATGGATGAGATTGATGACGATATCCACTCCGAGACCCTTTTCTCCGAGCATAGAAGCCTGATAGATATCTCCTTTTCCGATTCTGACTCTTTTCGCCTTTTTGTATTCACGAGAGCTGAAATATGTCGATTTCATATTTTTCTCTTCTATAATATAGATCTCTCTATCCGGATCGATATAGACGAATGCACTCTCTTTCGCCCCGAGGGCTCTCTTTAGCGTGATTGCACTTACGATGCTAATCTCATGCTCATAACTCGACCCACCGAAAAGTATGGCTATTTTCATCTATTCTCTCCTATACCCTACAGACTCCATCTCACTGAAGCGGATTATATCCAAATAAAGGTGTGGAGACCATTGTCTCCACGCTCGAATCAGAACTTATAATAGGCTTCGACTCTGACTCTCTGTCTCTCTTTGTCTCCCTTTACAGTCCCCTCTTTCTTGAGATATCTGTACTCTATCTTCGAATCCACTCCCGCGAGTGAAAATTTATATCCGGCAATCGCATCGTATGCAGTATCGAATCTGGCGTTGTCGTCGGCATCCCAGTATCCGATGTTTCCAAATATCTTACCGACGGGCATTCTGTATCCGGCCCCGACACCCACAGACCAGACATTGTCATCGACTATTTCACCTCCGAAATCACCATTGTATGTCCAGAATGCACTGGTTCCTATACCCGAACCGGCTGTCAGCATACTATAGTCACCATCGTTGATATATCCGGCCACCATATTTGCATCGAAATCACCCCATCTCGAACCGAGCTTGACGGATGCAGCGTATGTAGCGTCATATCCTGCGACATCACCATCTACATATACGAATTGCGCTCCGGCATCCACTCCGCCATAGTTACCTTCACTGCTCGCCCATATCGACCATGAATCCTCTTTCTGGGTAAAGTTATTCGACGGTACATAGTATGCGCTCGCGGAGAGTGTCGTATTTTCGATCGATTTGTTCATGATGGCGAGCATAAAGAGACCGGCATCGTCACTCACATCGTTACTTCCGAAGTATGAGTCCACTACACCCTGATCTATCCATGCCGCCACTAGAGTAGTATCCTGCAAGTCGGTATTGGCAAGTACCACTCCATCGTATGAGATATCGATTACGCCGGCCGTTCTATCCGACCATGCCCAGGGAGATATGGCTTTCGGTAGAGCCTGTCTTCCCGCCTTTATTGCGGTATTTCCCGCGACGAATGTCAGATACGCCTGAGAGACTTCGGCTGATGTCTGGTCCGTCCAGTCCGCGATAAGTCTCGCACTCGAAGCGAACAGCGCTCTATCCCCTATATCCAATCCAAAGTCTGTCCATCCGGCAACCTCCGCACCGAATCCAAAACCACCCCCGAGCTGTTTATCGACCCCCAGTACGAGAGTCGCATTGAACCAGTTGTTGATTTTATCTCCAAAATCCGGATTGGAAACACCTTTTATATTGGCATTGTCGAAATCTTCAGCCTGGTAGAAAAAACCTATCTGCCCCCAGAAATCGGCGGATGCGGGTGCCGTAACCGAAGGCTCTACAGGCAATATATCTCCACCTGCACTCAGTATCGTGGCCGTCACAGCCGACAATAGTACCACTCGTTTCATAGCAGGACTCCTTATTTATTAATATCAAAAGGATTCTACCATACTATATTTGAAAATATGATTAATGAAAAGTAAGTGAAAGTAGTGAATTGAAGAAGTCTGTAAAATTGTGATTGGATAAGGGTGGGCCCGGAGAGAGGCCCTGTCGAATGGTGCGCTGTCTCCGGAGTGTAATTTTAGTAATGGAAGTCGAAAGAACCGCCATCCTCACTGGATGCGTCTCCACCTACATCTCCCAGAAGAGGCACGGTAACTCCCGCATCGGCACCATCGTCACCGAATCCCGCATGTGCGCCACCGTTATCGTCACCAAAGCCTACACCGACTTCAGTCCCTTCTTCGTCATCAGCTTTCCCATCGCTCTCTTCGTCACCTTCGGTGCCATCTTCTTGCGACTCTTCACCATTTTCAGAGTCATCATGCTGTCCATCCTTCTCTTCTTTGGATGAATCGTCTTTATCGGAGCCGAACATGGAATCCGCCAACTCTTTCATCGAAGAGAGAAGATCGTCGAGACTCTCTTCGCTCTCCTCTCCACTCTCCAAACCGACTTCGGACAAGAAATCTCTTACCTCTTCGACATTCTCTCTATTGTAAACGATAGAATCGTCGATGTGACCATCTCCATCCTCATCGAGCGATTTCGTAAACTCCAGTGCCGTTTCCAGTTTTTCGTTCAGCACTTCGTCGTCATGGTTGACCGCACCATCGAGAATGTTTACGAGAATCGTAGATGGTGTGAATATACCCTCTTCGAAACCATCCACATAATACTGCAAACCGCCAGCATCGGGTGCTCTACCGAACGCAGCTTCGTACATGGCTGTAATTACATCCACAATCGTATCCGAATCTATCTCTCCATAAAGAGCCTGTGCCTCCGGAGAGTTGGAAAACGAATCTATAATCTCGTCGAGATTGCCATTCGCCTCATCGAGTTTTTCTGCCCAATATTCCAAACCTTCCGGATCCGCAGGTCTTTGATAAAATGCAATGTAAAGCTCTTCAACCGTGTTCAATGACTCCTGTGTCGCCATGTTAACTCCTAATAAAGTAAATTTTATTGATGATAGGCGTATCGAAGCAGAGGTACACAAAGTATTTGCGTACCCATCCACTTTGATGGTAACCCGGCTGTCTCCATGGAGACCCGTGGCTTTCCGTCCCAGCCTCACGACTGGTTTGGCCTTATCGATCAAAATGCATTTCAAAAGTGTACAGATACACTCTTGAAACAGTGAAATGTTACCTGTATTTTCTTAAAACAAGATTAAATGTCCGAACAATCGAGACGAGACCATAGCTTCGGCCATTTCACCGAAGCACCTGAAGGCTACTTGTATCTAAAGGTGATTCTACCTTTGTCGAGACTGTATGGAGTCAACTCCACTTTCACTCTGTCGCCAGGAAGTATCTTGATGTAGTGCATACGCATCTTTCCGGCTATATGACAGAGCACTACATGCCCATTCTCAAGCTCCACTCTGAATGTAGCGTTTGGAAGCGCCTCCACCACCTTGCCATCGATTTCGATTACATCGTCTTTTGCCAACCCTCTTTCCTTTTGGTACTTGATGTTCGTGCTGTGCACTCACGGTAGCATCGTAACGCCACCGTGAGTGGACAGTAGCCAGTCCACTCTTCTATCTGACTTTACGGTAGTGTCAGAATGACGGCTTTGCCATCCACTACGGCTATCTGGTGCTCGTAGTGACTTCCTCTTCTGCCATCTTCACTGACGACAGACCATCCATCTTCGAGAAGCTTCGCCTCTCCACTCTTTACACAGACCATTGGCTCCAAACAGAATACCATTCCGTTTTTTATCTTCGGCCCCTGCTTCGGCTTGCCCTCTAGATAGTTGGGTATGTTGGGTTCATCGTGCGGTTTCGTTCCTATACCATGTCCACAATAATCTCTCAATGGAACGAAGCCGGCTGAAAGAATCGACTCTTCGAGAAGCGCGCTGAGCTCCTTGAATCTCATTCCGGGCTCTATCGCCTCGATAGCTTTCATCAGTGTATCGTACGAACACTCTATGAGCCGTCGACTCTCGTCATCCACTTCTCCGATAGCCATGGTAATAGCCGCATCACCATAATATCCATCGAGTTTGGAGCCTATATCCAATCCCAGGATATCGCCTTCACGGACGACATAGTCCGTCGGTATTCCATGGATAATCACCTCGTTGACGGATGTACATACCGAAGCGGGAAAACCGTAGAGCCCTTTAAAAGAGGGTTCGGCGCCCAGAGATCTAAGAAACTCTTCACCCATTGCGTCGATCTCTTTCAGGCTCATTCCGGGCTCGACTCTCTCCTTCAGATATTCGAGAGTGGAACCCACGACGGCTCCGGCTCTTCGGAGCTTCTCTATCTCATCCTTCTTTCTAAGTGCTATCGCCATCAGAAACCTACATTGCCCAGAGTCTCATACTGGTTCATCGTTCTCTGTGCCTCTATCTTTCTCATCGTATCCAGAGCCACCTGCACGACGATCAATACTGCCGTACCGCCGAAATAGAACGACGCTCCCATATAGTTTATCATGATAAATGGCAGTGTCGAAATCATGGCCAGATAGAGTGAACCCCAAACAGTCAATCTGCTCGCGACATCGTTGAGAAACGAAGCAGTATGCTCGCCGGGTCTGACTCCGGGAATGAATCCACCCTGTCTCTTGAGGTTGTCCGCTATATCCTTGGCGTTGAAAGCGATAGATGCATAGAAAAAGGCGAAAAAGATAACCAGGAGGAACATTATCGTATTATAGACAACCCCACCCGGGTGAAGTATATCCGCAATCGAAGTCACGACACTATTCGTACTCGCCTGCAGGAGAGTCAGCGGAAACATCAATACCGCACTCGCGAAAATAGGGGGAATGACACCCGAAAGATTCACTCTGACAGGAATATAGTTCATCACCCGTTTATGCTGATTCTGCATAATCGTCTTGCGCGAATAGCTGATAGGTACTCTTCTCTCACCCAACTCGACATATATGATAGCCCAAATCGTCGCCACCATGACAACGAGTATGGCAACTACGACGAGGAAGTTCATCGTACCTGAGTTGACTGCCGCGACAGTGTTGCCTATCGCCCTGGGAATACCCGAAACGATTCCTCCGAAGATGATGAGAGATATACCGTTACCGATACCTTTTTGTGTAATCTGCTCACCGAACCACATCAGAAGCATAGTACCCGTAAGCATGGAGAAAACCGCCAATACGGTAAAGGAGGTCGTATCTATCATAACCGCACTCTGACCGTGTGCACCCTTCATGGCAGCGAGACCCATCGATACACCTATGGCCTGAACGACGGTAACGAATATCGTTCCATAACGGATAATCTGCATATATTTTTGCATTCCGTCGCGCTCTTTCTTCATCTGGCCCAGGGTGGGGAATGTCGCCGCGAGGAGTTCCATGACGATTGCGGCTGTGATGTAGGGCATGATACCAAGTGAGATGATACTCATCCTGCTTATAGCGTTTCCGCTGAACATATTTGCCAATCCCAAGGCGTTGTTGGAGTTTTGATCGAAGAAAGCCTTGATCACTCCAAGATCCACGCCCGGGACCGGGATATATGCTAAAACTCTATATGCAAAAAGAAATCCCAAAGTGATCAGGATTTTTTGAGTCAAAGCATTACCCATCTTTACTTCCTGCTGGTCGTTACCGCATCATCCTTGATCCTGGATGCCAGCTCTTTCGCTCCGCTTCCGATAAGTTTAACGCGAGTGACATTCTTTCCGAGCTTGTGTACGCCTCTGATGCTCTCGATTGTTATCTCTTCGAGCTCGGCTACCGCTTTTATCTTGTCCACATTGATCACATAAGGCTTGACCACTCTGGATACGAAGCCGACCTTGGGAAGTCTCTTGTAGAGAGGCTGTTGTCCGCCCTCGAAACCTCTTTTTCTACTGTATCCACTTCTGGACTTCTGACCTTTTTGACCGCGACCGGCCGTCTTACCCGTACCCGAACCCTGTCCGCGACCTACTCTTTTTCTGCCGTGTGTAGAGCCCGGAGCAGGCTGAAGATTATGCAAACCCATATCCGCTCCTTAGCCTTTGATTCTGGTGAGCGCCTCTATAGTACAGCGCACCAGGTTGTTGGGGTTGTTCGACCCGATCGATTTGGCGATGACATCCTTGATACCGGCGAGTTCTATGACAGGTCTCGCGGCACCTCCGGCGATCGCTCCGGTACCTTCACTCGCCGGTCTGAGGATAATTCTGCTCGCATTGTACTTGTGCTCTATATCATGGGCGATTGTCGTACCCTTGATATTGATCTTCACGAGATTCTTGAATGCATCGTCGACCGCCTTTTTGATAGCGTCGGGTACCTCTTTGGCTTTACCGTAGCCGTAACCGACCGTACCTTTTCTGTCACCCACGACCACGAGAGCCGTGAAGCGGAAGCGACGACCTCCCTTTACGACTTTCGTCACTCTTCCGATATTGACGATAACCTCTTCGAAATCTTCTCTATTGATATTGTTCATTCACGCTTCCTTAAAACTTGATGCCGGCTTCTCTGAGCCCATCGGCGAAAGCGGCTACGACACCGTGGTAGAGATAGCCGTTTCTGTCGAAGACGATTGTCTCTATGCCTGCCGCCTTCAGCTTCTCCGCCAAATCCTTCGCAGTCGTCTGTGCACCTTCTCTGGTGGATCTGACTCCGAGTTTGTTTCCATCGCTGTATGCGAGTGTATGACCCGCATCGTCGTCGATAGCCTGTGCGTAGAAATGCTTGTTGGAGCGGAATACCGTAACTCTCGGCTTTTCCGCCGTGCCATGGATATTCGCGCGGGAGCGACGCTTTCTCTGAATGTAAACCCTGTTTTTCTTCTTCTGGATACTCTTCAACATCTCGACGCTCCTTATTTACCGGCCGCTTTACCGGCTTTTCTGATAATCACTTCATCGGTATACTTGACACCTTTGCCTTTATATGGCTCAGGCGGTCTGAACGCTCTGATTTCGGCGGCGACCTGTCCGACGCTCTGCTTGTCGGTACCGCTGATGGTGATTATGTTTTTCTCGACTTTGATGTCGATACCTTCGGGTATATCGTAGTTGACAGGATGCGAGAATCCGAGTTGAAGCTCGAGTACCTTGCCGTTGACATTGGCACGGTAACCGACTCCGTTGATCTCCAGAGACTTGCTGAATCCCTTGTCGAGCCCGATAACTATATTGTTGAGAAGAGATCTGTATGTTCCCCAATAGGCGGAGGACTGTTTGCTCTCGTCGACTCTGGAGAAGCTGACTTCACCATTTTCGACCGTCACGCCCACTCTACCGTGTGTCTCCAGTCTCTTTTCCATATTTCCTTTTTTGGCAACGATGACCGTTCCATCTACCGTGACTTCAATGCCTGCCGGTATCTTCACTGGCTGTTTTCCGATTCTTGACATCTCTAAACCCCTTACCAGATACTACAGATAACTTCGCCGCCGATGCCGCGCTTGAATGCTTCGTCGTTGGGAAGCACACCTGCACTCGTAGAGACGATCAGAGTACCGTAGCCGTTTTTGAAGCTTTTTATCTCATCTCTGCCCTTGTAGATTCTTCTACCGGGCTTGGATATCTTTTTCACTTCGTTGATCACGCTGCGACCGCTATCGTCATACTTGAGTACGACCTTGATCTTTTTGATGTTTCCATCCTCTTTTACCGAATAACTCTCGAGGTATCCCTTGTCGACAAGAATAGAAACTATCGATTCGATCATTTTCGAATGAATCAGCTCTGCAGTGTCCAGTTTTCTCTGTGCAGCGTTTCTTATTCGAGTAAGAGAGTCTGCAATAATGTCTGTCATCATCTTTTACTCCTTGGTTACCAGCTTGCTTTACGCATGCCGGGTATAAGACCTTCTGAGGCCATCTTTCTCAAACAGACACGGCAAATGCCGAAATCTCTGTAAACCGAATGTGGTCTTCCGCAGATATTACAGCGTGTGTAGGCCTGTACGGCGAACTTCGGCTTGCGCTTCTGCTTGGCTATCATAGATTTTTTTGCCATTACTTTCTCCCTTTAGCGAAAGGCATTCCCAGCTTTTCGAGAAGAACGAACGCCTCTTTGTCATCTTCACTGCTGGTTACGATAGTTATATTCATTCCGTGTGTCTTCATGATATTGTCATATACCACTTCGGGGAACATCAGCTGCTCGTCGAGACCGAAGTTGTAGTTTCCTCTTCCGTCGAACCCTTTTCTGGGAACACCTCTGAAGTCTTTCACTCTGGGAAGAGCGATAGATATCAGTTTGTCGAAGAAGTTGTACATATTCTCACCGCGAAGTGTCACTTTGATACCACTTGGCGCACCCTCTCTCGCTTTGAATCCCGCGACTGATTTCTTGGCCACGGTAATAACCGCCTTCTGTCCGGCAATCAGAGAGATCGTATCAGCCATATTTTGGATCAGCTTGCTGTCTTTACCCTCTTCACCGGCACCGACGCTTATGACGATCTTTTCGAGTCTGGGCGTCTGCATCACATTGGATATGCCGAGCTCTTCTCTGAGTGCGGGCACTATATCCTGATACTTCTGCTTCAATCTGCTCATCTATCAGCCCTCCACTTTTTTCACATTCGATATATGGATGGGCATCTCCTTCTCGACGAAGCCACCCTCTTTGTTCTGCTCGCTCGGTTTCACCGCCTTTTTGGCGATTTTGCATCCGGCTACGATCACGGCGTCCTTCTTGGTCAGCACTCTGAGAACTTCTCCGGTCTTGCCTTTGTCGTCTCCGGCGATGATCATAACCTGATCACCCTTTTTGATCTTGAACTTCTTAGCCATTACCATACCTCCGGTGCGAGAGATACGATCTTCATGAATCCCGCATATCTCGTTTCTCTACTTACGGGTCCGAATATCCTGGTCCCGATTGGCTCTTTCTTGTCATCGATTATGACAGCAGCGTTGTCATCGAATCTGATGAGAGAGCCATTTTCTCTCTGAATCTCTTTTTTCGTTCTGACGACGACCGCCTTGACGACCTTACCTTTTTTGACCTTACCGTTGGGCATAGCTTTCTTGACCGAAGCTACGATAACATCACCGACAGATGCGTATCTTCTTTTGGAGCCGCCAAGGACCTTGATACACATGATCTCTTTGGCACCGCTGTTGTCGGCGACATTCAACCGTGTAAAACTCTGAATCATTACGACTCTCCTTTCTTAACGATCTCCACGAGACGGAAAGCCTTGTTCTTGGATATGGGTCTGCACTCTATCGCATTTACCACATCACCTACATTGGCTTCGTTTTTCTCGTCGTGAACGAGATACTTTTTGAATCTCTTCACAGTCTTGTGGTACCTGGGATGCAGAACTTTTCGCTCCACCAGTACTGTCGCTGTCTTCTCTCCGGCCTTCTTGACGACCGTCCCGGATATTACTCTTTTTGGCATGCTTGCACCCCTTACTTGGATCTCGCAGCGCTGAGCGCCGTCATGATTCTGGCGACATCTTTTCTGGCCGCTTTCAATTCGCTTGTGTTGTTGAGTTGCATAGTTTTGAGCTTGGCTTTCAGTGTGAAAACCTCCACCTTCTTCTCTTTGAGAAGTTCCTGGAGCTCAGCTACACTTTTATCCTGCAATTCAGTATATTTCATTGCTGTCTTCCCTTGAAATGATTTTCGTCTTGAAAGGAAGCTTGTGACATGCCAATGTCAACGCCGCACGCGCCAGCTCCTCGTTAACTCCGGCCATTTCGAATATGATTCTGCCGGGTTTTACATTCATAACCCACTTCTCGACGCCACCTTTACCTTTACCCATTCTCGTTTCGAGAGGCTTTTTGGTAAGAGGCTTGTCGGGGAATACTCGTATCCATGTCTTACCCGTTCTGCTGACTTTTCTAGTCATGGCGATACGGGCGGACTCTATCTGTCTGGAGTCTATTCTGCCGGCTTCGACCGCTTTGATGGCGAACTCACCGAACTCGATTTTGTTGCCACGGAAGGATTTGCCTCTGTTACGGCCCTTCTGTTGCTTTCTCCATTTTGTTCTTTTAGGCATCAACATGATTATTCACCTCTTCTTCTGGATGGTCTTCTTCCGCCCTTCTGCTCTTTGGGCTCCGGCTGTATTCCTTTTTGGAGTACCTCTCCTTTGAAAATCCAGACCTTGATTCCTATGATTCCGTAGGTAGTGAGAGCCTCGGCGAATCCATAGTCTATCTTCGCTCTGAGGGTATGCAGAGGCACTCTACCTTCGAGATACCACTCGGTTCTCGCCATCTCTGCACCGCCGAGTCTGCCGGATACCTGTACCTTGATACCTTTGGCACCGGACTTGAGCGCGCCCTGAATGGCTTTTTTCATCGCTCTTCTGAAGGCGACTCTTCTTTCGAGCTGAGTAGCTATACTCTCTGCGGCCAGCTGTGCGGAAGCCTGGGGTCTTTTCTCCTCTTTGATGTTGATGGCGACATCTTTGCCGAGCATCTTCTGGAGTCTGGACTTGAGCTTCTCTATATCGGCCCCTCTTTTTCCGATGATGATACCGGGTCTGGCGGTAACTATCGTTATTCTAATCTTTTTGACCGTTCTCTCCACAATGATATTGCTCACTCCGGCATAGAAGAGCTCTCTTTTGAGAAACTTGCGGATTTTGTAATCTTCGGCTATGAAGCCGGGAGAGCGGTCTTTTGCGGGATACCAGCGGGATTCCCAGTTTCTGTTTATCCCCAGTCTCAGACCTATAGGATTGACTTTCTGACCCATATTACGCTTCCTTTTCGTTATCTGTTGATGCCGCTTTGGCGTTTTTGACCTCAGGCTCCCCAGCTTCTGCCACTTCTACATATATATGCGAAGTAGGCTTGAGTATACGGGTAGCCGTACCTCTGGCTCTGGGTCTCCATCTCTTCATGACGGATGCCTTGTCAACGCGACAGGAGGTGATAACGACCTCCTCCGGCTCGTAATCGCCGTTCGCGACTGCGGATGCTATCACTTTGCTGATGATTCCGGCGGCCTTGTTCGGCATGAAATCGAGTGCCGCGATAGCCTGCTCGGCGTTCATACCCTGAACTTCCCTCGCCACCAGTCTCGCTTTGGTGGGGGAGACTCTGACATATCTAAGTGTTGCTTTACTCATCGTCTTATCCTACCTTCTTCTGGACACTACCTTTGTGCCCTTTGAATGTGCGTGTCGGAGCGAATTCGCCGAGTTTGTATCCGACATGGTTCTCCGTGATATAGACGGGAACGAACTGTCTGCCGTTGTGAACGTTAATGGTCAGACCTATCATCTCGGGGAAGATCACCGAGCGTCTCGACCAAGTTTTGATGGGCTTGTTGGAGCCCTCTTCTTTCGCTTTGAGAACTTTTTTCATCAAATGGTCATCGATGAAAGGTCCTTTTTTCAATGATCTAGCCATGCCTTCCCCTTACTTTTTCTTTTTTCGTGAGATGATCAGCTTATCGCTGGCCTTCTTTCTGCGGGTCTTGTAACCTTTGGTAGGCATACCCCAGGGTGATACGGGATGTCTTCCGGAGTTGGTCTTACCTTCACCACCTCCGTGAGGGTGGTCGATCGGGTTCATCGCGGAACCTCTTGTCTGAGGTCTGATACCTCTATGTCTGCTTCTACCGGCTTTACCGATAACCATATTGGCGAAATCTTCGTTTCCGATCGTCCCTATCGTAGCCATACACTCACCGAGGATGTATCTCATCTCTCCGGAAGGGAGTCTGAGAGATACATACTTCCCATCTCTACCCATTATCTGAGCGTAACCGCCGGCGCTTCTGGCTATCTTTCCGCCCTGACCGGGGTTCATCTCGATATTGTGTACGAGAGTACCTACAGGTATGTTCTTGAGCTTCATAGCGTTACCGGCTTTGATATCGAGACCAGACTCGGCGGACTCTACCGTATCGCCGACCTTCACGCCTTTGGGCTGGAGGATATATCTCTTCTCTCCATCAACATAGTTCACGAGACAGATTCTGCAGTTTCTATACGGATCGTACTCTATCGTGGCGACTTTTCCGGCGATACCGAATTTGTTTCTCTTGAAGTCGATTATACGGTAGAGTTTTTTGGCTCCGGCCTCTTTGTGTCTGGAAGTGATTCTTCCGTTGTTGTTTCTTCCGGCATGTCTGGGGAGCTTCTTGAGGAGGCTCCTCACGCTCGCTTTGGCCGTAATGTCTCCGCTATCCAGCGTCGTCATAAAACGACGGGACGGTGTGGTAGGTTTGAATGTTTTGATTGCCATCTGCTTTCCCTTATACCGCTAAACTTTCGATCTTGGCATCTTCGGGCAACTTGACATAGAACTTTTTGCTGTCGGGTCTTTTGCCCTGTATACCCTTGAAACGCTTCACTTTCCCGTTCACTCTCATAGAGTTCACTTTCAACGGCTTGATACCGAAATACTCTTTGAAGACCTCTTTGAGACCGTTTTTGGTCATTCTCGGAGAAGTCTGTACTACGATTACACCCTCTTCCTGAAGACCGAGTGTCTTCTCTGTATAGATAATCGCTTTAATATCTGTAATATCTGCCATCTCAACTCTCTTTCGTCAGTTTTTCCCAGACGGCTTTCTCCATGACTATGGCATGGTATGCCGCTGCGAGGTATCCGTTCAGCTCGTTCTCTTCGACCAGGTAGCTCTCCTGCAGATTTCTGAATGCGAGGAAAGTACTGTCGTCAATCATCTCTTTGACGACCAGCAGATCACGCTGTCCGAAACTCTTGGTAAAAGCCTTGGCATCTTTCGTCTTGCCGGATTCGATAGATATCGAATCGACGACGAAGAGCTTCTCGTTCGCCGCTTTTTCTGCGAGAGCGTGCATGAGAGCGAGTCTCTTCTGCTTTTTGTTCACCTTCTGAGTGTAGTTTCTGTCCGTAGACGGACCGAATACCACTCCACCGCCTCTGTAGTGAGGGGCTCTGATGGATCCCTGTCTGGCACGACCGCCACCCTTTTGGGCAAATGGCTTTCTGCCTCCTCCGCTGACAGCCGATCTGTTCTTCGTCTGGGCCGTGTTGGCACGCAGAGATGCGGCATAAGCCTTGCAGTAGAGATAGAGGTTGTGAGGATGCACCTCCAGGAAACTCTGGGGCATATCCGTAGTTTTTATTACAGTTGCGTTACTCATTTGACAATCCTTACCAAGCCACGAGCGCCTCTGTGACCAGGAACCGCACCCTTGAGTACAAGGATACCGTTCTCGGCATCGAAGGAGACCACTTCGTTTTTGACCGTATTTCTGCTGTTTCCGTAATGTCCGGGCATCTTCTGACCGGGCTGAACCCTACCGGGCCACTCGCACATTCCGATAGAACCGGGTGCTCTGTGAAATCTAGAACCGTGAGCTCCGGGACCTCCGGCGAATCCGTGGCGCTTGATTACACCGCTGAATCCTCTACCCTTGCTGTTGAAACTGCTCTTGACCACTTTGGCTTCTGCGAGAGGAGCCGTATCGAGATCACCGGCTTCTACGCCTTCGGCAACTTCGATGGTCATGAATTTGTTGAACTCTTTCGAGATACTGAATTTTTTCTGCTGACCTTCGATCGATCTGTTGATCTTCTTGCCACTGTTATACGCCACGAGAGCTTTTCCGTCCTCTCTCACTTCGCAAACTTTGGTCTCTACGACTTTCAGCAAAGTAACGGGAACGCTCGGTACTTCTATTGTACGGCTCATGCCGATTTTTTCTACGATAAATTCCATCCGTCACTCCTTACTTGTCCATAGATCTGATTTCGACTTCCACTTCCGGAGCGAGATCGAGTTTCATCAGAGAGTCAATCGTATCGGATGTCGCCGAAACGATATCTATCATCCTCGCATGTATTCGAATCTCGAATTGCTCACGACTGTCTTTGTTGATGTGGGGTGAACGAAGAACCGTATAGCGCTTGATTTTGGTGGGCATAGGTATGGGCCCTCTGAGCTCGGCTCCCGTTCTCTTGACTGCATCCACTATAGCAGCGACAGATCTATCCAAAACACGATGATCATAAGCTTTCAGCTTCAATCTTATCTTTTCCATTTTTTCCCTTGTAAAGAACTCGCAGGATCTCTCCTGCATTATTTGGAGGTTGAATTATACTCGAATGGAGGTTCCATATCCCTTTTCAAAATGATAAAAAAGATAATATTTTGGAATATTGTTTCCTTTTTATAAGGAAACCTTAGAGTCCAAGGAACGATTTTATTCTCTCTATTCCCTCACTCATATGATCGATATCTCTGGTGAACGAAAATCTGAGTGCCGTATCGGTCTTATGCGAACCGAAATCCGCACCAGGAGTGACCGCTACATGTTTTTCGGCGAGTAGTTCGAAACTGAACCTCACCGCATCGTCCGTATATCTGGAGGCGTCGCACCAGATATAGAACGCACCCTGCGGCTCTGCAGAAATATGGAATATCTCCGACAATTCGGCGAGCAGGAAATCCCTCCTGGCGCGAAACTCTTCTCTCACCTGCGAAAGGTAGTCGTAATCGAAAGCCTCTACCGCCGCGTACTGTGCATGTGAGGGAGCGGATATATAGAGATTCTGAGCCACTATCTCCGACGCTCTGACCAGTCTCTCAGGGACGATCATCCATCCCAATCTCAATCCTGGCATACAGAAGTATTTCGAAAAACCGTTTATTACTATCGCTTCGTCACTGTATGAAAGTACCGTCGAAGGATTCTCTCCATATACGAGACCATGATATAGCTCGTCCGAAATGAGAGATATCCCTTTCTCCTCGCAATAGCGTGCGAGAGCCTCCAGTTCACCATCGCCATAGACCGTACCGGTCGGATTCGACGGAGTGGAGATATGGAGCAGGTCCAGATCCAACCCCTCCAGGGATGAAGGATTTATGACAAACCCGTTACTCTCGTCGATATCTATGAATAGAGGTTCCGAATCCACCATATAGGCGAAATTTCGATAACATGGATAGGAGGGATCGGCGAGGCCTATTTTCGATCCACATACGGTAGTCAGCTGATATGCCACCATGAATGCGATACTGCTTCCAGGAGTGATCAGGATGCGGGAGGGATCCACCTCCACTCCATAGACTCTCCTGTAGTGCATCGATATCTTCTCTCTAAGAGCGGGAAGGCCCATACTCTCGGTATATCCGAAAAGACCTTCTTTCACTATATCGGATAGGGCTTCGACCACTCCTGCGGGTGGATTCAGATCGGGCTGACCCACTTCGAAATGTATGGTATCTTCATATCTGTTGGCCTCTCTCACCAGGTCCATCACCCGGAAAGAGCTCATCTTGTCGTATCTCATCATATCTCCATACGATAGCGGTATAGGTAGTTCCGAATATGGAGTCCCTGTCGGATTCTACCACATGAGATATTATCGTCACTATCGTTATCCTATTTCGGGATGGGTAAGAAGAGTTTGGGAAGATTATGATACGAGGAAGGTGGTACGCCCGACAGGATTCGAACCTGTGACCTTCTGAACCGCAATCAGATGCTCTATCCAGCTGAGCCACGGGCGCACATTACACTACTGTTTCGGTTGGAATTATACCTCCGTTTGCTTAATCCTCACTTGCCGGACCGCACTCTCTTTTGCGAAGTATATCCATAGGTGCGAAAAGAGAGTGGGCTTCGGGGTTGCATACGAAAGAGATATTGTAGGGATGCTCCAGCATGGCCGACCTGTATGGGGTGGCTTCGGGCAGTGCGGATATGGATAGTGCGTGTTTCCCCAAAAGTATCAGAAGAGGAGATATCTCCTCCATATGAGACAAAAAGCGTCTGAGAAATGTTCTCCATATTTTCGAATGATAGGATGAGGATGAGGAGTCTTCATAGACGAGAGACGCGTTGAGGAGTAGTACACCTTCTCTTTCGAAATTGACTCTCATCTCCTCCATGCTCTCTATCAATCCATCTTTGGATACCTCCGACACCGCTTTTTGGGAGAGGTCGTCGCACGCCATATCTCCTCTCGCCACCAATGCCATCTTTATGAAGTTGCGAAGACTCGTCGCCCTGTTTACCTCCTTGCTCAAGCCTCTTTCCGAAAATATCGATCGAACACGACCGTCTATGAAGGCGTAACCCGTAGCGCTATCGACTCTGGGGTACGGGTCCTGTCCGAAGAGTATATATCTGACATCCTGTGGCTCCATCGTCGAAAATGCCGAAAAGAGCTTCTCTCTACCCGGCAGATATCTCCCCTCGCTCAGAAACGATATATACTCATTCGGAAATGTTTCCAGAGACGACAGAAGGATATCTCTCCACTCCTCTTTCACATTCGAAAGAAGTGTATCCGCCGCTCCTACCATATTGCGACATCCAGAATTACAAGTATGAGAAAGACAAAACCGAGATAACCGTTCACGGTGAAAAAAGCCCTGTCGATTTTCGTGAAATCCCTACGAACGAGAATATGCTCGTATGTCAGCATGGAGGCGGAGAAGAGTACCGCGGACCATCCAATCCAGTGTAGAGACGAATCTTTTACGAATAGAGCCCAGAAAAGAATGGTGAGAGTGTGAAAGATAGCCGCGAGAAGAAGTGTCCTCTCGGCACCCAGTTTCGATGGAATCGAGTGCAACCCGTGTTCTCTGTCGAAATCCATATCCTGCAGGCTGTAGAGCAGATCGAAACCCGCCACCCAGAAAGTGACTCCTGCCGAGAGCCAGAGAGACCATACGGGTATGCTCTGGGTCACCGCGACGGCTCCCGCTATCGGCGCCAACCCCAGAGAGATACCCAGAACGATATGCGCCATAGAGCTGAATCTCTTGAATAGAGTGTAGGCACCGAGTATGGCGAGTATCGGAATGGAGAGCTTCAACGCGAGAGGGTTGATGGCCCATGCGGTCGCTACGAATATACCGGCATTTACGAAAATGAACAGTAACATCTGCCCCTCATCCACTCTGCCATCGACCGACGGTCTGTTTTTCGTACGGGGATTCAGCGCGTCTATATCTCTATCGAGATAACGGTTCACACCCATAGCGTAGTTGCGTGCGGAGACCGCGGCGAGGATACCGAGAGTGGTGAGCTTCCATCCGAACCATCCTCCGGAAGCGACCACCATCGCTATAAAGATGAACGGGAGGGAAAAGATGGAGTGTTGGAACATGACCAGTTCGGAAAAATCCGAAAGCTTTTTTGCCAGACGGAGTCGAAACATACTTCTCCTTCTCAGGGGTGAGGTATTTTTATGCGGGAGTTGAGAGACCATGCGACGACTATCACGAGTACCCCTATCACCATGGGATTTTCAATTATCCCATATACATGCAGGAGATAGAGCACCCACTGGAGTATAGCCCCCAGCGGAGTGGGAACACCCTCGAAATACTTCTCTACACTTCCCGCATCAACTTTTAGATTGAAAGCCACGAGTCTTCTCAACCCACTCACTATGTAGTAGATGAATATCACCCCCAGAAGAGCCTCCTGAAGAGGACCGCTCTTCTGAAGAGAGTAGTAGAGCAGGAATGACGGCATTATGACGAAAGAGAGAAAATCCGCGAAACTGTCGAGCTGGATACCGAACTCGGTAGAGAGGCCGTATCTTCTCGCCACTTTACCATCGGCTATATCCAGGGCTCCGGCTATCCATGCCAGAACGATGGCTATGAAGTAGTCTCCTCTGAAGATGAAGTGCATCGCCACGACACCACACGCTATATTGCCGAATGTTATGAGATTGGCGAGATTGAAATGGTTGTTTTTATCCAGCAGATTCATATCCTGGCAACTCTCTTTCGATATTTTATTCACTTTTGCGGAAGTATATCACGATTTGGATATTTTGACAGAGTTTGCGCATACGATATCTCCAATCGTACAACCGATTCTATCCGCGACTACAGAGCATTTGACCTTGAATAGGAAATAGAGCCTCTCGTCCGAGAGCTCATCCATACATTCGAAATTTCCCATACCCTTGGCGATGATCAAATCGGCACTATCGTATATATCGCGCGCCTCTCGAGATGCTCTATCGTAGAGAAAACATGGGGTATCCACTCCGCTATCGACGAGACGGACCACTCTATCCATACCATCACGCAAAGCTTCCCCATATGTCAAATCGTTTATTATCGCCCTCCCCCTGGTCATATATACTATCTCCATATCCGGATAGAGCGAAGAGAGCGTCTCTGCGAGTATCAGGTCCATTATATGCTCTCCCGCATTGTCTCCTATGATGAGACATCTCTCCGAACGACCGAAACCCTCTATCATCCGGGCACGATGATCTATCGAAAAATCCGCCTCGAAAATCCTCTCCAACTCCTCTCCGATACCGAAAGATCTCTGCGAAGCGAAATCTATCACATTGCCGGCCACCGAGGCCCTGATCGATGTATCGAACCTATCGTCCGATTTCGCCACTCTCTCCCTGACGGTAGGCAGGAGCGAGAGAGCCGTATCGGTGGACTCTATCTTTTTCTCCATATATGGATCCTCTTTCCCCAACCTCTCCGATATCATGGGGTAGAGTATCGACGCCGCTTCGGGCGGAGTCATACCCATATCCAAATCGCTCAACACTCCCGCGCTCTCTCTCATACATTCGAAAGAGAGCTTCTCGTCCGCACCGACGGCTCCGCACACTCTGAGCATCTGTTCATAGAGGCACGATAGACACTCCGCTCTCATATTCATATCTCTATCTCCTACATCGTCTTTGAAGTGAAATTCTATCCAAAGGCACCTCTATGCTATCATTGCGCCATGAAACGAGAGACGAAACGCATAGCGATCATCGGAGCCACTGCATCGGGGAAAAGCGCTCTGGCAGTGGAAATGGCACAGATATACGATGCGGTCATTCTATCTCTCGACTCTCTCTCCATCTATAAAGAGATAGATATCGCATCGGCGAAACCGACGATAGAGGAGAGAGGCGGAATCCCCCATTTCGGGATAGACGAAATCCGGCCCGACGAGAGATTCGATGTCATGGAGTTTATAGAGCTATATCACAAAGCCGACGACTACGCATCCGAACGGGGGCGTCACCTCATCGTTACAGGAGGAAGCAGTTTCTATCTCAAAACACTGATCGACGGCATCAGCCCTATACCACGACTCTCCACCGAAACGAAAGAGAGGGTGGAGTCTCTCCTGAGAGATCCCGCCAAAGCGTACGAAACTCTCCTCTCCTGTGATAGGGAGTATGCGGAAAAGATCTCTCCTGGCGACAGATATCGTATAGAGAAGGGGCTCTGCATCTATTTCGAGACATCCATACCGCCGGGAGAGTACTTCGAATCCAACCCGCCGGTACCTGCGGTAAGTGGCGAAATGGAGATATTCGAGATAGAGATCCCCAGACAGAAGCTCAGAGAGAGAATCGCCATCAGATGCGAAGAGATGATATCCGCCGGTCTAGTGGACGAGGTGGCATATCTCGAAAGCCGTTACGGCAGAGCGCCAAACCCGATGAAAGCCATAGGAATCAGGGAGGTATTGGATTTTTTCGACGGGAGATACGATTTTTCCACCATGAGAGAGAAGATAGTGACGAATACCGCTCGACTCGCCAAAAGACAGAGCACATTCAACAAAAGCCAATTTTCCCACATCCACGCGCGGGGGGATGCGGAGAGCCTATCCGAAGCCATATCCCGCACTCTCGCCGAATAGTCCGTTTCCATTCAGTTGCTTTTCAGAGTCTCGGGCATATAATCCCCCGCTCTACGGGGGGAGATACGAATGTATCATCTCCTGCCGTAAAATCATCTCATATGGAGACAAGATTATGAAAAAAACTTTTCTTGCCGTATTTACAGCGATAGTCGCACTCTATGGTTCCGAAAATGCGGATATTTTCACGAAATACGAAGGCACACTGAGAATAGCCGGAGGAACGGCCCATATCCCGACCATGAAAGCGGTCGCCAAAGAGATAGAGAAATCCAATCCCCGGATAAAAGTGGCGATAGCCGGAGGTGGAAGCGGTGTCGGTATCAAGAAAGTCGGCGAAGGACTCGTCGATATAGGAAATGCGGGAAGAGCCGTTACCGACAAAGAGAAGAGTAGATACGGCCTGGTTCCGTTCAAATGGGCGATAGATGCCATCGCAGTTGCCGTAAATCCATCCAATCCCGTATCCAATCTCGAAAGAGAGAAGGTGATCGACATTTTCGCGGGCAGGATAAAAAACTGGAAAGAGGTGGGCGGAAAAGATGCACCTATCGATATATATACCAGAGACAGTGCGAGCGGTACGAGAAAAGTGTTCTGGAAAAAGATGCTCTCCAAAGGGGAGATAACACCCTCCGCCAACTTCGTCAACTCCAATGGAGCGATGAAGCGAGCCATAGCGAACGATCCCAACGCTATAGGATTCGTATCGGCAGGCTTCCTCGACGATAGCGTGAAAGGCATCTCCGTAGACGGTATATATCCAGACAAAAAACATATACTCTCCGGAGAATATGGATGCAAGAGAGGTCTCTACTCCATCACAAAAGGTCAGCCCGAAGGGTTGAAAAAAGCTTTTATCGACTATATGCTGTCACCCCATGTACAGCACGATATCGTAGCTAAAAAGGGATTCATTCCTGTCAGATGAGATCTTTTCTCACCCTCTCCGCCATCGTGACGGCTTCGATCGTAGTGGGTATAGCTCTGTTTCTGCTATATTTTTCACTCCCCCTTCTCGAGGGTTCCGGGCTGGAAAAGACCATCGTCGGCGGAGGTGACGGAGATCTGTCCTATGGAGTGCTACCGGCTCTCGTCGGTACCCTCTGGATATCGCTTCTATCCACTCTTTTCGCCCTCTTCATATCACTATTCACATCTATGGGGCTGGAGTCCCTATCCGGAAAGAGATATACCCGATTCGTGGAGTCGTTTTATGAAATCCTCTCCTCCATACCGACGGTGGTATACGCATTTCTCGGAATCGTATTGCTTCTTCCTCATATGAGAGCTCTTTTCGGAGGAAGCGGTATGTCTATTCTGAGTGCATCCATCGTACTCTCTCTCGTCATCTCTCCGACAATGATACTCTACTTCAGAGAGAGTTTTTCCACTGTACCGAGAGAGTACAGAGTGGTCGTATACTCTCTCGGGGGAGACGAAGGCTCATATATACGCAGAGTTCTCCTCCCCTTCAGGGCGAAAAGTCTGAAGGTCGGTACGATTATGGGCTTCGCGAGAGCTTCGGGAGATACGATGGTATCCCTGATGCTGGCGGGAAACAGTCTCGAAATCCCCATCTCCCCACTCGATGGAGCGAGAACGCTTACGACACATATCGCTCTACTGTTCGCCGAAGACTTCGACTCCGCCGAATTCAGATCGATATTCGTCGCCGGGCTGATTTTGATGTCGGTAACGATCTCCATCATCGTCTCTATCAGAAAAATGGGAGCGAAAGATGTCGGGTGACAGATTGCTTCTGCATATCTCCAGAGTTGTAGTCGTCGCTATCACCGCCATATATCTTTCGATACTTTTTCATATAATCATCAAAGGTATAGATGCGATAGTGTCGCTGGGAGTTTCGGATATCACTCCCGCCATATGGGGAAGTCTCACACTCGTACTTCTATCGGTGACGATGGCTATACCTCTGGGAGTATCGTCCGCCATATATATGGAGCTGTACGGCTCTCCGAAGATAGTGGAGATATTCGATATATCTTTCGAGATTCTGGCATCTATCCCATCTATCGTGATCGGGCTTTTCGGATTCGCCACCCTCATAGCTCTACATCGATATATCCCCTCTTTCAGAGCCTCCCTTCTTCTGGCCTCCATCTCTCTTTGCATACTGGTACTGCCATATATCGTCAAAGCCACGAGGCTGGGATTCTCCGAAACCCCATCCGACCACAAAGCTGTCGCCTACTCCCTCGGGGCCACCAAAGAGGATGTACTCTTTCGCATCATGTTACCGTCAGCGCGAGGTCAGATCAAAAAGGGGATATTTCTCGCCATAGCGAGATCGGCTGAAGATACCGCGGTTATCATGCTTACTGGTGCCGTAGCGAGTTATGGATTCGTCGATGGACTTCTATCCCCCTTCGAAGCACTACCTTTCTATATCTACTATACGAGTGCGGTCTATTCCGACCCCGGGGAGCTTCTATCCATCTACGAAGCTGCCCTGATACTCATCTGCCTCTCCGCCATCTTCATACGGCTCTCGTCGGGAATCTCTCGGGGAGGCGCAAAGTGATAAAAGTATCCAATCTCTCATACGGATATGGACGAAAATATCTCGTCAGAGACCTCAACGCCACTTTCCGACGGGGAGAGATAACCGCTATCACCGGAAGGTCGGGTATAGGCAAAAGTACATTTCTCAAATCGATAAACAGACTTCACGAGGTCGAAAGGAGCGATTTTTTCAGAGAGGGGAGGATAGAGATAGAGACCTCTACACTCTCGGGAGATGTCTCATCTATCGAACCCCACATACTCAGAAGGTCGGTAGGATATATATTCCAATCCCCGATACCTCTGCCCATGAGTGTGGAGAAGAATGTATCCTTCGCCATGGATGTGGCGGGGTGTACGAGAGAGGGGGCCGTCAGGGATGCACTGCAGTCGGCGCATCTGTGGGCAGAGGTAAAAGACAGACTCGACGAAGACGCATCCAGGCTCTCACTCGGTCAGCAACAGAGACTCGCCATAGCGAGAGTTCTCGTCATGGAGAGTGAAATTATCCTTTTCGACGAACCCACCTCGTCTCTCGACCCCAACTCCACACGAATGATCGAAGAGCTTATGGTCGAACTCTCGAAAGAGAAAACCATACTCCTCGTCAGCCACGATATGGAACAGATAGGAAGAGTGGCGGACGATGTGATAGCTCTCGAAGAGGTCTCTTCCAATATCCGATGATCTCATCGTAAAGATATCAACTGCCAGAACCGAAAAACAACGCCCTGATACACTCTCCACTCAGACAAAAGGGGGGTACTCTGCGGGCGTACTCATCGTACTCCTCTCCAAATTTTCTCCTGCACTCCCTCTCTTCGTATGTGAGGGAGAGTATAACCACTACTATCGAGATAAAAGGGGCGATAAAGAGCAGATAGCTGACAGAACCCACCATCAGAGCTTCGGCTATCGGAAGCATAGCCAGCCCCATGAGCATGGGATGGCGCATTTTCGAATAGATTCCGGTAGTTACCAGACGATCCGTTCTCAATCTCGGAAGAGATTCGCTTCTTCCTCTGCGAGCCAACTCCCTCCCCCCTGTCGAAGCCGCCCTGAAGAGGGGTATCGCCAACGACACTCCAACGAGAAAAGTAAAAACGTGAAATGGAATATCCGTCAATCTCTCACGAAAATAGATACTGTCCAGATATATACCCGCTATCGGTCCACCTACGAGAACGACTATCCAGAATAGTATTCTCACCACGATGGAGAACTTCTCATCATCTGCGCGCATTTGCAAACCTCCTTTTCGATATCGGCCCGACAACCGCAGGGGTATCGACTCCCTTGAGATATCCGGAAGTATTATATCTTTTGCAATATAATCCCACTATTCGAAAAGAGTGCTTTTTTGCCCATCAAATGTGAAAGGTTCCATGCAGTCATGCTTCGTATCCCCTACCTCATCGCGATAGCCGTTGTCTTCACTCTCTTGTGCGACTCTGCGGATTTCCACCGCAGTATCTCATCATCTCCCACGAGGCTCAACCCCCTACTCGCCACCGATTCGGCAAGCGGTGCGATAAGCGGATGGATATTTACAGGATTGCTGAAGTTCGACAAAAATGGGAAGATAGTCCCCGATATGGCGGAAAGTTACCGATTCGAAGACAACACCACTCTCGTTTTCAAACTGAAAAAGGGTATAAAATGGCACGATGGAAAGGAGTTCGATGCCTATGATGTGCTATTCACATGGAAATGGCTCCGCTCAGAGAGTGTCGTCACTCCATACAAGAGCGACTTCAAATATGTCAAGAGTATAGAGACTCCCGACAGGTACACCCTGCGTATCGAATACAGCAGACCATACTTCAAGGCTCTATCCATCTGGATGATGGGAATACTACCCGAACATCTCTGGAAAGATGTCTCGGACCCCATGCGAAGCGACCTGAACCGATTGCCGGTAGGAACGGGACCTTACAGGCTCGAAAAGGCTTTCGGTATAAATGAGCGTATCATCCTGCACGCAAACGAAAAATACTACGAGCACCCTCCCTTTATAGGGAGACAGATATTTCACTATATCGGAGACCCATCCGCCGAATTCATGATGCTCGAATCCGGAAAACTCGATATAGGCTCTCTCTCGCCTCTGCAGGTCAGCAGACAGATAGATGACGATTTCAAAAAGAGATTCGATATATACGAGCGTCCTTCCCAGGGCTATACCTATCTCGGGTTCAATCTCCGAAAGAGACCTTTCGACGACCCGCGAATCAGAAAAGCGATAGCATACGCCATAGATAAAAAGGAGTTGATAGATCTACTCTTCTTTTCGCATGGTGTACCGTGTCATGGACCGTTCATGCCGGGAAGCGACACATACCCCAACGATTACGAACCTCATGGATACGATCCCGAAGAGGCGAGAAAACTACTCTCCCAAGCGGGATACGGCAGAGAAAAACCTCTCTCTTTCACACTGGTCACCAATACCGGCAACGATATAAGAATAGGTGCGGCTCAGATTATCCAGCAACAGCTCGCCAGAGTGGGAATAGATATGAAAATACGGACTATGGAGTGGCAGGCCTTTTTGAACACTGTTGTATTTCCCCATAGATTCGATGCCGTACTCCTCGGCTGGAGTCTATCCCTCATACCCGATGCCTATCCCATATGGCACAGCGATTCCGATAAAACCGGAGGCTTCAACTTCATCGGATATCACAACGAAAAGGTCGATAAGCTCATAGAGAGAAGCGAAAGCATGACGGATAGAGAGAGATTCGCTTCCGTATATAGAGAGATTTTCAGACTCATCGTCGAAGACCATCCATATGTATTTCTATATATACCGAACAGTATAACCGCCATAAGCAAAAAGATAAAAGGCGTGGAGCCCTCCACCATATTGGGGATAGAGCACAATTTCATAGATTGGAGGATAGAGGATTGAGAAGAGATATATCATCGGTTCTATTCGATCTCGACGGCACCCTGATCGACTCTACCGAAGCCATTCTATATAGCTTCCATGCCACCTACTCACACTACGAAGAGATATCGCCTTCACGCGAAAAGATAGAGAGTCTCATAGGATACCGGCTTGAAGATATGTTCGAAATACTGGGTACCGGATGTGCGTCTCCATCCGAATATGCCGATATCTATCGGCAAAACTACAGAAAGGTGCATATAGACAAAACCATCCTTCTGCCGGGCGTCGAAAAGGCGGTGGAGAAAATCGCCTCCTTCGCACCGGTTGCCATAGTCACTACGAAGACGGGGCTCTTCTCCAGAGAGTTGCTCGAACATTTCGGAATCATGAAATATATCGAAACGGTTGTGGGAAGCGAAGATGTACAACGGCACAAGCCACATCCCGAACCGATTTTCGAAGCTCTCGAAAGGCTGGGAGTCGGAACGGATGGTAGCTGGATGATAGGTGACACCTGTATGGATATCGATGCCGCGAAAAACGCTTCGATCGATTCCATAGCCGTCGCTTGCGGTTATGGAGATATGGAAGTGTTACGAAAATGCACTTCCAATATAGTCAAAAATGTACCCGAAGCGGTCAATCTCATAATAGATGGATGATTTAGAGGTCGGATACAGCACTATTTAAGCTCATAACATTACAATAGTTTCAATTTCTATTTATCGAGGAGGAAATATGATTGAAATACGATGGCACTCCCGTGCAGGGCAGGGAGCCGTGACGGGCGCCAAGGGACTCGGCGATGTTGTCGCCAGAACCGGAAAAGAGGTTCAGGCGTTCGCTCTCTACGGTTCGGCCAAAAGAGGAGCGGCGATGAGAGCCTACAACAGAATAGACGATGATCCGATTATAAACCATGAGAAGTTCATGCGTCCCGATTATGTACTGGTCATAGATCCGGCCCTCGCGTTTACGGACAAAATAACCGAAAACGACAAGCCTGAGACGAAGTACATTATCACGACACACCTGAACAAGGAGGAGCTCATAGCCCAGATTCCCGACCTTCAGGACAAACAAGATCGCGTATTCGTCGTCGACTGTATAGGAATCTCCATGAATACGATCGGCAGAGCCATCCCCAATACCCCCATGCTGGGAGCTTTGATGAAGGTTTCGGGTATGTTCGAGCTCGATTTTTTCCTCGACAGTATGAAGAGGGTACTCGCCAAATTCCCTCAAAAGATCATCGATGCGAATATGGATGCGATCACAACTGCCTACAATGAAGTAAAATAGAAGGATTTGAGATATGAAAGGTGTTTTAGCAAACGACAGACGAGGTGTCAGAGAACTCGGTGCCGAAAAGATGGTAGGTTGGGATGAGGTTACTCACGGTACGGTATTGCGCTCTTTCGATCAGGATGTAAACAACTCCGCATTTCTACGCGCGGAGGAGCGACCATACTCGGACTACAACAGCTATACTGCGACGGTAGCTTCATGGAGAGTCATCAAACCCGTTTACAATAGGGATATCTGTATCGATTGCCAGAACTGCTGGGTATGGTGTCCGGATACATCGATAATCTCCAGAGACAAACAGATGATGGGTATAGACTACGACCACTGCAAAGGTTGCGGTGTCTGTGTCGAAGTCTGCCCCACCAACCCAAAATCTCTGTTGATGTTCGCCGAGTCCGAAGAGCTCGAAAACGCTCTCGCCAACTGGCCCGAGAAGAAAAAGAAAGAGAAGTAACAAAGGATAACTATGGCAGATAAAATGGAACTCAACGAAATAGAAGTCTGGGACGGTAACCAGGCGGCCGCCCAGGCGCTGAGACAGGCTCAGGTAGATGTCGTCGCGGCATACCCCATCACACCATCCACTCCGATAGTCGAGGGATACGGTGCTTTCGTCGCCAATGGATACATAGACGGCGAATTCGTGATGGTGGAGTCCGAGCATGCGGCTATGTCCGGATGTGTTGGAGCGGCAGCGGCAGGAGGAAGAGTGGCCACGGCTACATCTTCACAGGGATTCATGCTGATGATAGAGGTACTCTATCAGGCTTCCGGTATGAGACTGCCTATCGTGCTGAATGTGGTCAACCGTGCGGTTGCCTCTCCTCTGAATGTTCGAGGAGACCACGGCGATATGTATGCCGGTCGTGACAGCGGATGGATACAGCTCGATGCTTTCAACGCTCAGGAAGCGTACGACATGAACCTCTGCGCCTTCAAAATCGGAGAAGATATCGATGTCAGACTTCCCGTGATGGTACATCAGGATGGTTTCGTCACCTCCCATACCGCCCAGAATGTAGCTCCTCTCAGCGATGACGAAGCGTATGCGTTCATAGGCGACTATAGAACGGTCGACGAGATGCTCGATTTCACGAAGGCGGTCACATACGGTGCCCAGACCGAAGAGGATTGGCACTACGAGCACAAAGCCAAACAGCACCGTGCGCTCATGGACTCCTATACCGTCATAGACAGAGTTTTCGAAGCGTTCGAAAAGAAGACCGGTCGCAAATACAAGAGACTCGAATCCTATATGATGGATGACGCCGAAGTAGCCATAGTGGCACTGGGAGCGACCGTGGAGACATGTATCCTCGCCGCGAAACAGCTCAGAGAGGAAGAGGGACTCAAAGCGGGTGTCGTCGCTCCGAGATGTATCAGACCGTTCCCTTTCAACGAAATCAGAGAGGCGCTCTCCGAAGTCAAAGCCGTAGCCACACTCGACCACTCCTGTCCTATGGGTGCCATGGGTATGCTCTACAACGAAGTGTCCGGAGCC
>Ga0256913_10000123_pt1 | contig 35577 bp, 30 predicted proteins | sample Axial_MatmetaG_FD_185970 | JGI IMG/M metagenome (GOLD analysis project Ga0256913, IMG submission 185970) | Deep-sea worm associated microbial mat communities from Axial Seamount, Juan de Fuca Ridge, Pacific Ocean - Axial_Mat | ecosystem: Environmental > Aquatic > Marine > Oceanic > Microbial... | reverse complement strand
AATAGTGGTGAATATTTAGAGAAAAGTGTTTATGATAATGAAAAACTACCTTTAGATATGGATTTTGTATCATTATTAACACCAATAAAAACAAAAATATATAAGGGTGTTTATGATGCTCAATTACAGGTTATTATTAATGATAGAAGTGCGAGCGAAAAATTATATATAGAAGTTTATTATGCAACAATAACGGGTGCACCTATTGATAGTGGTATTAGTAATACACCTATTGGTGATTTAGGTGTTAAGCCTATTTTTACTATGGAGAGTTCATTATTAAACTTAAATATAAATTATACTCAAAACGTATATTTATCAGGTCAATTAGATGATGATTTTGAAATTGAAAGTGGTAGATTATTAAGATATCATATTTTAGTTGAAAAAGTAGGTGCATCTAATGAATATAAAAGTTTTAAAATTTTTATTGGTAAGGATAATAATTCATTTATACGTTCACCTTTTAGATTTAAATTAAACGATTTAAATGATGTTGATACTGAAAATAGTAATATAAATGATGTTTTAACAAAAAATTCGTCAGGATTATGGGTTGGTTCACCGTTACCTCAATCATTAAATAGTGTATCAAATTTAGGTAATGGTATTAGTATTTTAAATAAAAATGGTACTGTTTTAGAAAGTAATACATTAAAAGGTAAAGGTGGTGTTTATGTGTATAAGTCTGGTGATACTGTTAATATTGATTATGTAACTTCGGGTGGTAGTGGTTTTGATATGGTATATTTATCAGAATATTATTATTTAAACTATACTAATGATTCAGATCCAGGTATTACTTATATGAAAATTAATAATACCGATCCAACATTAGTGACTGAAGCATATATTGATTATCAAAATATAAATCAAATAGATTGTAAATATACATGGTTAAATGCTAAAGTTGGTGATACTTTTTATTTAAGAGATAAAGAAAACGCTGATATAAATTATACTTATACTATTAATGCAGATCCTATTGATATGGGTGGGTATGTTAAATTACTTTTAACTTATGTAAGTTCAAATGGTACACCACCATATAATCGAATATTATTAGGTCTTGTAAGTAAAGTAGGGGGTGGTAGTAGCGGTACTGATATAAGTGATGTTTTAAATAATAAAATTGATTTGTTATCAAATCCTGTTGAAGATAATATACCATTAATAACTTCAAATGGTATGTTAAAGGATTCAAATAAAACTATTGATGATTTAATTTATAACCCTTTAACAGGTATTATTCAATTAACAGATACCATAGGTGGACAAAATTTCAATATGAATGAAAGTAATGCTATATCAGTAAGATGGGATACAGTTCAATATATTGATAATAGTTATTATACATTTAATAGTTTTAATGGTACTGGTAATACAATAACAATATTAAAGAGTGGTTTTTATGAAATAAATTATAATATTAACGCTCTTTTAGATTCAACTGATAGGTCTGAAATTGCTATTAAATTTTATGTTAATGGTGTTGATATTAAACAAACATTAACAGCATCATATGCTAGAAATACGACAAATGCTCATTTATCTAATACTTTACCATCATATTTAATATCTTTAAGTGAAAATGATGTGGTGGAGTTAAAAGGATATAATGTTGGTACTATACATAATGTATACACAATAGCATATTCAAGTTTTATTAAATTAAAATATTTAGGTACTTAAAATTAAAATTATGTTTTACAATACAGAACGCAAATTTTTTATAAAAAAAAATAGTACATTACCTGTGCTAAAATATCCTTTAAATCAACATCTTTTAGAACGATATGATATTGCTGAAGATATGTTAGATGATGTTGCTATAACGTTTTCAATGATAAATGAGGATACTGGTATATATCATATAGCAAATGTAGAGGCTCAATTAATTATAAATGAAAATAGACCACTATATCCTGATGAAGTTAAATATACGCTGACCTATCAATTTACTGAAAAACAAACATCAATAGTTGGTTTATTTAGAGGTGAATTTAAATTAGATTTTTTAGGGGAAAATTGTGGTAAAATAACAATACCTAATAATGATAAAATTATAATACTTATTAGCGATTCAATAACAAAGACTACTGTTATTTAATAAAAATATTGTATATATTATTTTTTTATACTATTTTTGTGTTAAATAAAAATAATATAAATGAACGTAGTTTTTATTGTAAAATGCGAAAAGATACCACGTAGAGTTTGGTATTATGTGCAATTCCCTTATAATGAGCAATTAATAAATTATATAAAAAATTTAGATAAATCATTACGTAAGTGGAATGGGGTACATAAGTCATGGGAAATAAAAGCAGATGGTTTATTAGAATTAATAAAAATATATAAAAATTCAACTAAAATATATTTTGATTTTGGTAATAATGATAATCGTAAACAATTTATAGATATTATTGCTAAATTAAAAAAAGAAAAAGAAGAAATTGTTCGCGCAAAAAAAACTCTTGAAAAAAATAAAGAATATTGGACTAAATGGAAACAAGAGTTAGATGTTACATATGAGAAATATCGTCAAGAAGTTGAAATTAATTTAAAAGAAGAAACAAAATTATACCCACATCAAATAGCAGGGGTTATGTTTTTAAATGAGGTGAGAAATGCTTTAATTTCTCATGATATGGGTATAGGTAAAACAGTTATTTCAATAGGTTATGCGGAATATAATAAATTTGAAAAAGTTTTTATCATTACCCCAAATTCACTAAAATTTAATTTTTATTATGAGGTTGAAAAATTTACAAATAGTAAAACTTATATTATAAATTGGAATAAAAATAAATATACTATTGAAGAATCTAAATATATTATAGTAAATTATGAATTTTTTAATCCATCTTCATGGGTATATTTTAAATCTAAATGGGATAAATTAAATATTGATAAAATTGATTGTTTAATTTGCGATGAATCACATCGGTTAAAAAATACTAAATCAAATACATTTAAAAATTTTAAAAGAATTTTTAAAAAGGATATTTTTAGAAATGGTAAAGTTTCTAAAGTATTTTTATCAGGAACACCAGCCCCTAATAGAGCATATGAATTATATAGTGTTTTAAATCAAATATCACCATTAGATTTTAAAACAAAAAAACATTTTTATGAATATTATTGTGGTATGACTTATGATTTATATGGTTATGGGTGGATTACTGATATATCTCAACAAAAATTTGAAGAATTATATTATAAAATATCACCATATACACATAGAAAACGTAAAGAAGAAGTATTAGATTTACCAGATAAAATATATCAAAAAATATTATTAGAATTATCCGATAAAGAATTAAAAGAATATAAAACTATTGAAGAAGGGGTAGCACAAGAAATAATAATAGGTGATTATAAATTAAACACTTATTTAAATCCTTTAACTAAAATAGTAAAATTAAGGCAATTTACCGCAAAATTAAAAGTTAATCATTTAAAAACATTAATAAATAGTATATTAGAAACAGATGAAAAAATAGTTATTGTTGATTTTTTTAAAGAAAGTTTACGAGAATTAAAAAAAATGTATAGTGATATTGCTGTATTACATACTGGTGATCAAACTGTTGAGGAACGATCTGATATGGTTAGAGAATTTCAAGATGAGAAATCTAAAATAAAAATATTTTTAGCATCAATACAAACAGCAAATTATGGTTTAACTTTAACCGCTGCTAGTAAAATGTTTTTAATAACATTACCCTATTCAGTTGGTGAATATGATCAAGTTTCAGATAGAATATATAGAATTGGACAAAAAAATACTGTTAATATATATCCATTAATTTTTAAAGATACTATAGATGAAATGGTTTATGATAGTTTAGAAGATAAAAAAACAGAAATAGTAAAAGTTATTGATAATGAAGTATATGAATCGAAAGCAACAAATTTAGTTTTAAATAATGTTATAAACAAAATAAAATTAAAATACAAATAATATGGGTCAAATATATAAACGTAATATCAATCCTATTAGAGATTTTTTAATTCATTTATTATTAATAAATGTTGATTTTAATGATGAAAAAATACAACGGGATATAAAAGAAACAATAAAAAATATTTTAATTTCTGTGGGTGTTTATGATGATGAATTAGAATATTTAGATTATAAATTTAAAATTAAAAAAAATTATATTAAATTGCAACCAAATAATTTTGTTTGTGCTTTATGGTTTATTGGTGCATTACCAGATGATCCTACTTTAATTTTAGATGAAAATCGTGCTGTTGTAGGTGATTATGTTTATAAATTTAATAGAAGAACAAAAATGTTATCAAAACGTAAAATAGATAATTAAATGGATAAGTTATCAGTTATAAGTGAAATAAAAAGTTTTTTAGATGGTTATGATGATACTATTAAATATTTGGTTCATGTAGAAACAGATTCACGAACAAATATTGGTGAATGTATTATACACCCACCTGGTAAAGATAAATATATAGAAGAAATACCATATACACCATTTTTATATGTTAAAGATTTTGAGAAAAATGGTATTAGAGATTTTTATGGTAATGATAAAACATACATGGAATCTCAAAAGATTTTACATGGTATTACATATCATAAATTAGAAACAGGGGGGCAAGAGAGATTAGAAAAGGGATATATATATAAAGTTACAAGTTCTAAATCGTATTCACATTTATTAAATTTTTTTAAAGATGGGGGTGTGTATGCTTATCAAAAATTATATGATGGTGAGGGTAATGTAGTAACCGATAAAAAGGGTGATCCTGTTTACCCAAATAGACATTTATTTTATACTTTACGATTAGAAGAACAATTTCTTATTGATAAAAAAACAAGATTATTTAAAGGTATTGAAGAATATAATGAAATACATCGTTTTATTTTCGATATTGAGACAACTGGTTTAAGACCAGAAATATCAAGGGTATTTGCTATTGGTATTAGAGATAATAAAGGATTTGAAACAATATTAGAGGTAGATAAATTGGATGATGATGAAAGCGAAATTAAATTAATTCAAGATTTCTTTAATTTAATATATATTTTAAAACCAGATATTATCGCAGGATATAACTCAGAAGAATTTGACTTTATGTTTATTTTAGATAGATCTAAAATTTTAAAAATGGATTTATCTAAAATACGAACATCTTTTAAGGATAATATTAAAATTAGACGTAGACCTAATTCAACTGTTAAAATAGGTACTAATACTGAACGATATACATCAACTATAATGTGGGGTACATCAGTTGTTGATATTTTACATGCTGCTAAAAAAACAGCTGCTCTTAATACAGATATAAAAAAAGTAAATCTTAAATATATCGCGGATTTTGAGGGTATTGCTAGACCAAATAGAACTTACATAAAAGGGGATGATAATGGTATTGGTGATATGTATTATAGAAATAGTGTATATCTTACTGATAATGAAAATAATTATATAGAAATACCTGAAAAATATCAAGACGTATCTAAAGAATTGATTTTATTACAAAAGCAAAAAAAGGATTATTCTGAAGATGATTATAAAAAAAATAGGAATAATATTTTAAAGGACAATAAAGATTTTGTAGATTGGTTTAGAGAAAATGCTTTATCTGAAAATAAAATAATTTTTAAATATGGTCGTGAATTATTAAGACAATATTTGTTAGATGATATTTGGGAAACTGAACAGGTAGATTTATTATACAGTCAATCATCTTTTATGTTAACTAAAATAGTACCGACAGTATATCAAAAAATATGTACTATGGGTACTGCATCTATATGGAATTTATTATTAACTGCATGGAGTTTTGAAAAAAATATAGCAATTCCAGTACCAGATGTTAAACAAAAATTTAGTGGTGGGTTATCAAGATGTTTTAAGACTGGTTATACTGAACGTATTGTTAAAATTGATTATGCTTCACTATATCCAATGGAACAATTAACATGGGATATATTTCCTATTTTCGATATTACAGGTGTAATGAAAATGATGTTGTTATATATGACAACGACACGTAATATATATAAAAAATTAGCGAATAGCAGCGATTTAAATATTGAAGAAATAGAGTTATTAAAAGAATTAGATCCTGATGTTTATATAAAATATAAAAATAATACGTTAACTGATAAAGATAGAAGTTCTTTTAAAGTAAAGCAATTACCAATAAAAATTTTGAATAATTCACAATTTGGTGCTTTAGGATCTGATATTTCATTTAATTGGTCATATAACATATCTGCAGCACGTATTACAAGTAATGGTAGATTAAATTTACGTCAAGGGATTAGTTGGTTTCCTAAATATGGTTGTATCCCATTATTAGCCATTACAGACGGTATTAATTTTAAGATACCAAATACTACTAATATAAGAATAACTGACGAGAGAGAGTTTAAAATAGACCAATACAAGCCAATTGAGGTAATGTGGGAGTATGGTGGGGATGTTGGTATTGCAGCTTTAATAAACAAATATAATAAGGAACAAATGATACCCCCTTATATGTCTGTTGATAATGATGGTGAATTTTTATCGTGTTTGAATTTATCTCGTAATAATTATGCTTTATTAGTTGAAAAAAAGAATAAAAAAACGGGTGAAATAAAGAAACAAGTGAAATTGATAGGTAATACTATTAAATCTGTTACAATGCCAGAATATATTGAAGATTTTATGAATAAAGGTTTTGATTTAATTTTAAATGGTAAGGGATATGAATTTGTACAATATTATAATGATTATGTTGATGATATTTATTATAGAAGAATACCCTTAAAAAAGATAGCAAATAAAAGTCGATTTAAGTACACTATTGATGAATATAAAAAACGTGGTAAAGATAAAAACGGTAAAGATAAGGCGCAACAGGCTCATATGGAATTGGTTATAAAACAACGTAAATTAATTGCTGAAGAATTATTTGAAAAACATAAAAACGAATTAGACTTAAAAAAAGATGAGAGTAAATTAACAGTTAATGATAAAATGAAGTTAATAGCAGTTTATATGCCACCTGAACCTGAATTAGATAGTATGATATACTATGTTAATACTGGTTATCGTAAATCACATGGGGATTCTAAAATTATAAAAGATAAAAAAACTGGTAAAAAAAGAATGGCTTCAAGATTAATTAGTGTAGATGATTTAAGAGATAATCCTGATATGTTAGGTGAATATAATGTTGATAAATATTTAGATAAATTTAATAAAAGAATAACAAATTTGTTAATTGGTTTTAAACCAGAAATTAGAGAAAAAATATTTGCTAAAATAGTAAGAACTAAAAAGAAAAATGAAACAACTAATAAAAATGAGGAAATTGAAACATTAAAAAAAGGTATGTTTACTCGTAATGAATTAGAAATGGGATTATATGATTTAGATAGTTTAGAAGATACTATGAGTTTAAGTAGTGAAGAAATAAATTTTTGGAATTTTACTGGTTATGATCCTCGTTTAGTTTGGAATGGTTTTAAAGAGCGTAAAAATAAAAAAATATATTATGATATATATAATCATGCTTTAGAATTTTTAAATAAGAAAATGAAAAAAACTGGTAAACCTTTAATTAAATCTGTTAATGATAAAATAAATAAAGGTGATTATATATTATATAAATATGGTAAGAGATATGAACTTGGGTATCATAACGGTAAATATATTCAAATTATACGTAAAGATTTGGCAATTCCTAAAAGCGAAATTGAAATTGAATTAGAATATAAAGAAAAGAAAAAACAGGATCATATTAAAATATCATCTAATTTTGATATTGATGGTGATGAATATAAAGAAAGATTAAAATTTTTCGAAATCTTTAAAAATACGTTTAATATTGAAAAAGATTTTAATACTTATTTAAATGAAACTGGTGATGATGGTATAAAAATATTAGATGATTTTATACAATCAAAAAAAGATGAGGAAGAAGAATACGTATAATGTATATTTATTAGTTGATAGAAATACTGATAAAATTATTAAAAGTGGTAAATATTATAAAATATTGGATTTGTGTGTTAACAAATATTCAACATTTACACATTATGTAATAAATAAAATAGAATATTATGGGCGAAATTTTAGATAATATAGTTGAAAATTTTTATGATTATGATTTTTTAATTGCCGATGGTTTTGATGCTGCTGTTATAGGGTATGAAGAACATTCAATGAGAATAATTTATTCAGTATCAAAATGTATTGATATTTTAATAGAAGATGGTATGAATGAATTAGATGCTTTAGAATATTTTACATATAATGTTTCAGGTGCTTATGTGGGTGATAAAACACCTATTTGGTGTTGGGATTATTTTCCTTAAAAATTTATTTTCTTTATAGTATAAAATACTATTTATATTATAAAGAATATGTTTATGAAAAGGATTTTATTTATCATTTTATTTCTATTAGGTTCATTAATTATAAAGAGTCAAACGGATAGTATTATAATGCTATTGGATGGTGTCGCTAAGTATAAGACAGTACGTGTTGATAATAGCGATCAATATTTTTATAAAAAAGATACATTAGGTAATTGGATTTTATATTTTCAATGGGATGAAGAACCATATGAAAGATATTATTATAAAATAGATCCTAATGGTGAAAGAACTTTATTATTTTTAGATAAATATATTGGTGATACTATTTATTCGTATTATTATGATTCTTTAGGTGTTGAAAGTTTAAGTTGGGTAACCAAATATTATTATCAAGATTATGCGACAAGTAGTATGATGCGTATTGATGATAATAATGATATAAATTTAACAGTTATAGATGGTAAAATTATAATATCATCAAAATTACCTGTTGAAAATTTAAAATTAATAGGTATTGAAGGGCGTACCCAAAAAAAAATATCCCCCCATAAAACGAATTTTTATATAAAATCATTTAAGGGTTTTTATATATTGGAATTAGAAACCGAAAGGGGTCTTTTTTATAAAAAAGTTGTTGTTTATTAAAATTTTTATTACTTTTGTATATATAATAAAAAAATATTAAGTATGAATAATAATCAATGTGATAAAGATCCTAAATATTTAGGAATACCCAATATTTGTTTTTCTTTAATAGGTAAATATGATAAAAGGGAAAAAAAACATAAAAAACAACGTTTAAAACGTGGATTTGATGATTCTGAAACTTGGAGTTTAACAGACACAATAGTGAAATTTATATTACCACGATTTAAACGATTTATAAAAGTATCTTATAAAGTTATAGCATTTACTAAAAAAGAAAAAAAACAACATAAACAATTTTTAAGAGCATTAGAGTTATTAGAACGTAATAATGGTGAACGTAATTTTACCGAAAAAGAGAAAAAACAAATAAAAAAGGGGTTAAAGGTATTCCCAGAAATATTTGATGGTTTGTGGTGGTAATATAGTAATATTCAGTATTTATATAAAAATATGATATTATGGCGAAATTAACAAAAAAAATGTTAGATGAAATAATAGATTCAAATGATGAATTAATAGGTTATGATAAATACCCAACAAACGGATCTAATTTAGATAGTAAAGCATTAAATACTACTGATTTTAATGCTGGTAAGGGGCATCAACCATTTAAATATGATATGTTAGCAAGATTTGGTTTTAGTTTATTACCTTTTTTTGAAAGTGAGGAAAAGGGTAATAATAATTTAATTGATGATTTGTCTAAATTTTTATATGATAAAAGAAAAAGTGTTTTAATTTCTTATTTAAAAAAACCCAATAAAGTAAAAAATGACTTTAACAATTTAAAGGATAATAAAGATTTTTGTAACGATACTGCTAAAGAGATTATAGATTTTTTAAAACCGTATATTGAAAATTCTTTAAATGAATTAAATAATACTTTAAAAGAAAATATTGATGAAAATACTTTTATTGAGGGTAAAGTATTAGAAAAAAAAGACGATCCTAAAGATATTTCAAAAGAAAAATCTAAAGATAGGGATGTTTTAGATAAAAAAATAAAACATCTTGCTGATTTAATTAATAAAATGGATAAAAAAAATGTTTCTAAATTAAAAAATTTATTAGAAGATGAATAATTTAAAAAAAATAAAATGGGGTGTTGTTTTTATCGTAGCATTAATAATTTCTTTATTAGGGGTTATTAACAAATTACATAAAGAATTGAAAATTAGTGAGTATAATTTGAAAATAAGTGATGATAAAACAATATTATTACATCGAAAAAATAATGAATTATTATATACAACAAAAGCATATAAAGCAGATAAAAAGGAATTAAAAAAATGTAACGATTCATTATATAATGAAGTGAAAAAAATTAAGGGTGATGTGATAACGTTAAATCATATTATTTTTAATTTAAAACAAGATACTACTGAATTAAGACAATATTTAAATGCTTTAGAATCACAAATGTATGAGCCTGTAAAAAAGGACACTAATACATGGGAAATACCCTGGAAATTATTTTATGATTATGGCGATAATAATTTCGATCATTATATTGGTAGTACTACAATAAAAACATATTGTGATGATGATATAATAACAATAACACATGAAAAAACTGAAATGTTGGAAAGGTCAAGTGTTGTTAATTTAATATGGGGTCAACGATATACTAAAGATGGTGTTGAAGTTTATGTGTTAACAAAACATCCCGCTTTAAAAATAAATAATATGAGTGGTGTTTTTGTTAAATATCCTAAAAAGAAACATTGGTTTACAGGTTTTGGAATAGGTCCTGCAGCAGTAATAGGTTATGATTTTATGAATAATCAACCATCTTTTGTTATTGGTTTAGGTTTACAATATAACATATATCAGTGGTAATATTTTATATGTAATGGAATATAAAATATAATATATAATAAAAATTATATGTAAAAGAATATAAATTAATTATGAATAGTGAATTATATGATAAAGAATATATAATACCCAAAGAAATTTTAGAATATATAAGTAAGCAATTAACAATATATCCTCAAGGTAAGGGTGTGAAAAGAGCAAAATTTATTTTAAAAAATGGTAGAATTACTTACCAAGATATGAAACGTATAAAAAATATGTTTGATAGTTTTAATATTAATTCAAATGAAAAACAAGAATATGAATTAGCTGGTGGTAATTTAATGAGAGGGTTTATAGAGCAAAAATTATCACAGGATAGAAAGGGAACTGAAATTTCACGAAAAATTAAAGGTGATGGTAAACAAGATTTAAATCAAGAAATACAATTAAATGAAAATGTTGTTTTTGATGATAATGATGCTAAAAAAAATGTAATCGCTATTATAGTTAATCCAGATAGTCAAATTTTATTAGTTAAAAGAAGTGATAAAGCCGATTGGCAACCAAGTAAATGGTCTTTAGTAGGTGGTGGTGTTGAAAAAGGTGAAGAACCTATAGATGCTTGTTATCGTGAAATAAAAGAGGAAACTGGTTTAGTGATAACAAAATATTCACATAGATATATAATTCAACGTACAGCAGATAATATTGAATATATATATGTTTGTAAATATGATAGTGATATTGATAATGTTAAACTTGATATGATTGAAAATGTTGCATATGGTTGGTATTTACCTCAAGAAATTAAATTTTTAGATCACGTTCCTAATTTATTAGATTATATTAATCTAGCATTTAAAAATTATGATTAATGTAGTATTTATATAAAATAACAATATTTTAATATAAAAAAAATGAGCAGATTAGAAGATATGAGTGTAGCATTTAGAAAGCGTGAAATGACACGTAATTCTTATAATAGTAATGACGAATATAATATTTCAAATCCCAATGCTTTATCTGATGGTGATGAAAAAGGGAAGGGTGAATTAAACGATTCTGTTGGTGGTCTTACTGATATAAAAACACGACAAAAATCAATGGTAAAAAATAAATATAATGCCAACGATCAATATGATAGTAGTAAAGCATAATGGTTAATGAATTAAAAAAAATATTTGAAAATATTTTAAGTTTTAAGAAACGTTTATTATTTGAGAATGTAAATCCAAATGATATAAAAACGGCTATAAAACAACATAAAATATTATTTATTTATTATGATGGGGATGATACCATATTAAAGGGGTATAGAACTATCAGACCATTTGTTTATGGTAAACATAAAACTACGGGCAATTATGTTGTTAGAGCATGGCAGGATGCTGGAAGTTCTGATAGTTATAAAGGGTTAAATAGAATACCAAGACAAGGACATGAAAAACAATCAAGTCCTAAAGGGGGTATACAACCAGGATGGCGTTTATTTAGAATTGATGGAATTAAATCAATATATCCTACTGGTTACGAGTTTAAACCTAAAGAATTTTTTATTACTAATGATGGGGTTAAATATAACCCTAATGATAAGGATATTGAAGTGGAATTGTCAATTAGTAAAGAAACACCAGATAAGACAGATTATGATAAAAAAATTAGCAGATATGACGATTTTTTTAAACATGCTGAAAAAATTAATAGATCTATAACAAAAGATGAGATTGAATATTTATCAGATGTAGTTACCAAATATAGAAAAAAAGCGAAAAGAAATTATTGGGTTGTACAAAATGATAAAGGTGATATGGTTTTAATGACTAAACGTGGATTAGAAATTAATAATGTACCTGAAGATGTTGTTATCGGTAATTTACAAGAATTATATAATAGATATGTGCTTGAAAATAAACCAATACCAACGGATTTTTTCAATAATATTGAAAAAGATTTAAATGATAAAATAAATAAATAAATTTTATAATTATGAGTGATAATATTAATTTAAATAAATTAAAAGACGAGATAAAAAGAAGAAAAGAAACTAAATCAAATATTGGTATTGATGCAAATAACACAAATTTACAACCAAAAGATCAGTTTTTAAATGGTTTATTAGAATCTTTAAATTCAGGACGTGAAACACATGCATCTAAATTAGTAAAAATGGTTGATAATAAGGTTGCTGAAAAAAAGGGTGAGAATATTAGACATACTATTAACAATACTGAAATACCTCAAAATACAAAAACACAAAATAGTGTTGATAGAGATGGTTTATTATATGAGGAAATAGAAAAAAGAAGTAATAATTTATTAAATAAAAAAAGATATGGATCTGTAAATGAAAATGAATTATTAACATCATTACCTCAACAATCAGGTATGATTAATGAAGAAATAATTAAGAAAATTATAACTGATAATTTTGAACATTTAATTGAAAATGCTTTAAAAAATTCAATAGTAAATATTTTTATGAGTGAACGTATTAAGGAAGTGATTAATGAAAATGAGGATATAGTAAAAAATGTTGTTTTAAAAACATTAAAAGAACTATATAAAAAGAAGAAAACATAAAAAGAATATAATAATATAATAATTATTATGTATAAAATTTATGAATTATTAGATTTAAATATACCAGATAATTTTGAAGATTTTTATGATGGAAATGAAATACGTCATTCTTTTTGGGCTTTAACGCCTTTATCTGTTCCAGATGATATAACTGATGAATATATTTTATTTGAAAGAATTAAAAAAAATAAAAAAATTAATAATAAAATAAAAAATTTTTTTGTTAAACATCAAATTTTAATGGAAGATGATCAAAAATATTTTTTAGATAGATATCATTTAGATCGCGAAAATGCCGATAATATTGCAGAAATTTTACCAAAAAAATATAGTTTAGTTTCAGATAATGTTTATATTGGCAGTGGTGCTAATGGTTATGCTTATAAAACTAATGATAATAAAATATTAAAAATAACAACAGATCCAACAGAGGTTGAAGCAGCCATTAAATTAAAGGGTGAAAAACCATATTATTTAGCGTGGATTTATGATGTTTATAAAATAATAAATGAAGATGAGGGTGAAATTATTTTTGCTATTTTAGAAGAATTTATACCAGACAAACCCAAAAATTTATTTATTAAATATATTGATGGGTATAATAATATATCAAATTTAACCGAAAAATTTGATTTTATAAAATATATTAAAAAATTTTTTAATAGAAATTTTTTAAGAACCAATGCTTTTAATTATTTAAATTTTTTAAAGATAATTAGTTTGTATTTAAACGGTGATATTTCTAAAGAAAATTTAAAAAAATATAATTTAAATTTATCTGATGATAATTTAAATAAATTAAAACAAATTAATAATACTATACCAATATTAGATATATATAATTTTATGATTGGTATGGTGAATATTCACACTGAATTAGATGGTTATGGTTTACGTAGATATAATGATTATGCAAATGTGGATAATTTGGGTTATAAAAATAATATTTTAAAATTATTTGATATTGCTAAACCAATGGGATATTCAACAGAAATACCGAATTTAGATAAAAAAAATACAATAAAAATTAAAGAAAATAATGAAATTGATGATTCTGATCGTCTTAAATTTATTATAGAAGTTATATTTAAACAAGATTTTAGTGATTTTTTTAATAAAATATCTAATGGTGATTTATCAGATTTTAAAAAAATAAAAAACAATCTTTACAAATATTTTGAAAAAAACCCAATAGATAAAAAAATATTCTTTAAATATCTAAAATCTTTAAAAAATATTGATGAAGATAGAAAAAAATCATATATGCCAGGGTCGTCTACTGTTACAGTAAAAAAAAGATGTAGATTGGCGGGAAAAGGTAATACTTCGGATGCCTGTAATCAAGGTGATATTAATAATTTAGAATTTGGGAGTGTTGTTGAAGATAATAGGGGGTATGGTATTGCTGATAAAATATATGCTAAGAAGGGGATAATACCTCAAGATCCCAATAAATATTATAATATAAATAAAAATGAAGAATCTTCAGATGTGGTTTATAAGGGTGATATTAATGATTTTAGAGAGTTTTATTTCGATCCTAAACATGAAGCGTTTTATATTTATAAAAACCCTAAAAATTTTAATAATTTAGAGGGGGGTACAAGAGGTTTTATATTAAAAAATGGTGATTTATATATCTGTTCAACCCCTGATTTAATTCATATCGAAATATTTAAAATTTTAAAGGAAAATATTCCCGAATTTAAGAATATTGAATATAGGAATAGATGGGATGTGAAACCTACTGATTATATAAGTGTTATAAAAGCATATAAAGAAAACGTTTTAGAAGTTGGGGATGCTGATGTAAAAACATTAATGCATTTTAAACAAGAAGTTATACCACTATATAAAGAATTTATAACGATTTTTGAGAGAAAACACCCTAATATAAAAATTAGTTTAAAAAGGGTTGTTGATACATACCAATTTAATCTTAATGAGGGTACTTGGGAAAAATATTATAAAAACAACCCTAAATTACAATCTTTATCTAAAGATGATGATGATTTTGAACAAAAATATAAAAACAATTTAATTAATCAATCTGATAAAAATAAGATTGTGTTTAATGGTGAATATGGTAAATATAATAATCTTATAATAGTAAAAAATCCCGATAATTTGTATAATTTTCCTGATAGTGTTAGAGGTGTTATAACTAATAATGGTGATTTATATATAGTATCAAATAATAAAATTATACATAGTGCTCTTATTGAAATTTTAGAAGATATTGGTGTTTTAAACAAAAATAAGTTAAACAATTATTATCATATTATGATACCAGAGAAACTTGGGTTTTTAACAGTTCAACGAAAAGATAATTTAAATGCTATTTATTTAGGTGAATCAATTTCAATTTGTAGTAAATGGATATCAATAGATTTTGATAGTCCAAAATGGAGAGGGAAAATATTAAAAAATAATAATTTACCAGAAGATACTACAAAGGGTGAGTATTTAAGAACTTATAGATTAAGTGCTAATAATTTTATAAAATTAAGTAAAACTAAAAATTCTAATATTGATTTTAAATTAGAATGTGTTAAGGTTTATAGTGAGGATAGTATTTTAGATAAAATTGACGATATTGAAGAAGGGGTTGCTGATAAATTTTTAGCAAAAAAACACCCTTATCAATTCACAGATCCTGATGATGAATTTGAACGTGATTTTCAATTAACAAAGGCTGTGGAAAGGGGCGATGTTGAAATTTTTAAAATGGAAAATGGTGATGAATTAATAAAAAACCCAACATCTTTTTCAATGTTAGATCGTGATGTTAGGGGTGTTATACTTGATAATGGTGATGTATATGTTTTGAAGAATTATAGTTATAATGTTATACACGCAGATATTATTAGTTTTTTATATGATAATAATATTATAACAAATAAATCATCATTATATTTAGGATATATTATATATCTACCTGAAAAAATCGGATATTTAACAATTCAAAGACCAGGTAATTTAAATATATTTATGACTGGTGAGGGTATGGTATGTTCAACATATAGTTTTCTAAAAATGGAAAAAAACCCTGATAATAAAATTAGTATTTTCAATAAAAATGATATTCCAAATGATACTGAAATAAAAGAATTTAAAAAAATATGTGAAAAACAGATTGATAGTTTTATTAATAAAGCACGAAATAAAAATCCGCAATTAAAATTTTCATCTGAAAATATAATTGATTATAGTAAATATCGTGGTGTTTTTAAATATGATGTTATTGATTTGAAAAAAAGAAATTATACAGCAGAAGGGGTTGGTGATAAATATTTAGTAAATAAATATCCTCATCAATTTACAGATCCAGATGCTGATTTAAATAAAGAATTGGCTATTCAAAATAATGAAATAGTTGGTGAAAGTAATGGTGTTAAGATAATAAAAAACCCGAAAAATTTAAAAGATTTAGATTCTTTTATACGTGGTATTGTAACATTAAATGGTGATTTATATGTGGAAAGTGAGGCTAAATTAACTCATTTTGACTTATATAATTTTTTAAAGGATAAACATATTATACCGACACTGAATGATGATATTTATTATAATTTTGAATGGATAATACCAACAATAATTGGTGGTATTAGCGTTATTAGATTAAAAGATAGTAATGAGTTTGTTTTGGGTGCTTCTAATATTGATTATAATAATATAAGAAAGGATTTAGATTATCCGTATATTGAGATGATGAATCATATTTTTAAAAAACTGAAAATTCAAAAAAATTTTAAAAATATTGATGATTTGGTGATTTATTTTAAAAACTTTTTAAATGAAATAAAAGTAATTTTTGCTAAAGCACAAATTAAAAATCCCAAAATTAAATTTTCGACAAAAAATATTTATAGTTATCATGATGTTGATAATTTTGGTAAAGTTATTTATAATGAAAATAATATTATAGATGAAAGTGTTGAATATAAATTAGAAGATTTACCTTTTAAAGATGATATTGAGAAAAATGGTGGTAAAATATATTCAGTAGGTGGTATAGTTAGAGATGAATTTTTAGGTAAAGAATCTAAAGATTTAGATATTTTAATAACTGGTATACCTTTAGAAGAATTAAGTAAAATTTTAAGTAAATACGGTAAAGTAAATAATGTTGGTAAACAATTTGGTATTATTAAATTTATACCTAAAGGAGCTACTGAAGATATTGATATAGCAATACCTAGAACTGAAAAACCTACGGGTGAAGGTGGTCATAAGGGTTTTGAAATTACGAGTGACCATACATTACCTATTGAAGATGATTTAAAAAGACGTGATTTTACTATTAATGCTATTGCTAAAGATATTAATGGTAAATATATTGATCCTTTTAATGGTATTGAAGATTTAAAAAATAAAATTATTAGAGTTGTTGATCCTAAAGCATTTGCAGATGATCCTTTACGGATGTTAAGAGCAGTTCAATTTGCATCTAGATTTGGTTTTATCATTGAACCAAAAACAATGAGATTAATACAGAAAAATGCTTATAAAATTAAAGAAATACCTGGTGATAGAATAATTACTGAATTTGAAAAAATAGTAAAAAAGGGTAATCCCTATTTAGGTGCTAAAATATTAATTGAAACTAATTTATATAAAGAAATTTTTGATAGTGATTTATATATAGATCAATTAAATCCTGGTGAATTTAATAATGTAAATACAATATCTGAATTTGTATTTTTATTAACAAAACATAATCACAAACCTTTAGATTTTTATAAAAAAAATTTAAGATTAGATAATAAATCAGTTGCTGATATTGAAGCCTTCATATTAGGGTTTGATAATTACAAAAAAAATGAAAATCCTGGTTATTATAGAGTATTATCTCATAATATGTATTTAAAATCGCCCCGAACATTAGAAAGTAAAATATTACCAGAGGAATTAGAAAAATCATCAATTGATTTATTATCGGGTAAATATCCTAAAACGGTGAGAGAATTAAATATAAATGGTGGTGAAGTTAGCAAATTATTACCAAATAAACGAGAAACTGGCAATATTTTGAAAAAAATATTAATAAATATATATTATGATAAAATAAATAATAATTATGATGATATTTTAGTATTTATAAAAAAAATAATACCACTTAATTTAAATGAAACTAAAAAAAGAAAAAAAACTAAATATATAAAAACAAAAGAATCTCTTTTAAAATCAAAAAATATATCTAAAGAGATGAAAGAAAATATATTTAAATATTTAGGGGGTGGTTCAAAATATATTGAAGGTGGTAGAGTTCATGGTTTAAAAATACCTAAAGTAAAAGGTAAAAGATTTCATGGTGTTTCATTAGGTGCTGATAAAAATGGGTTTTATGTTTATACTCATAGAGCAGCAAGTAAAAGATATGATAGTCCTGAAAAAATACCACAAAAAAGTATTGATTTTATAGCAAGTACAGGTTAATAATCTAAAATAAAAAAATGGAAATAAAAGAAACAAAAGAAATAACGCCAAAAGATTTAGCAATTTTTTTAGGTGTTGAAAAAGAATATAATGATGCTTTAATTGAGGAAATTATTAATAATAGTTTACTGTCAATTGAAGATGAGAAAAATAATGTTATTGATTAATATTATAAAAAAATGGAATTTAAATTAAAAAGATCTGTTGAAACAAGTAAACAAGGTAAAAAATATAAAATAGTTTATATTGATCCCAATGAAAGTGAAATAAAAATATATCCACATACTAGTATTTTAAAAAAATATGGTGCTAAATGGAATAATTTAAAAAAAGTGTGGTTTTGGTTTTATAATGATGAAAATTATGAAGATATTAAAGAAAATAATATAAAACCTGCTTTACGAGAAATTTTAAAAATAGAAAAAAAACCAACTGATGAAGTGGATGAATACTTAGATGCTGCTGAAGAATTAATAAATAGTTTAGAAAATATTCAAAGTAATGTTTTACCTAAAGAAGATGAAATTAAAATTAGAAAAAGTTTAGAAGATTTAAGAAACGAAATTGTTAATATAGATAATGATGAGGAATTTAAAAAAACTATGAAAATAGTTCAAAGTTTTAGAAGTATTAAAGATCATGGTTATAGTTTGTATAATTCAATGCTTATCTTATTACAAGATAGAAAAGCCACTTGGGTTAAATCACGTTCAGTATGGAAAATGTTTAATAGGGTTGTTAATAAAGAAGCCCCTATAATATGGTTGGTAAAACCAAAGCATATGAGAAGTAAATTATCTAAAACAGAACGTGAGAAAATAAAAAAAGATTTTTATAAAAAACATAATTTAAATCCTCAAGATACTTTAAAAGATAAGCCTGGTTTAAAACATAAATTAAATATTGAATTAGGTCTTATATTTAAAAATTCTTTTGAATGGTATCCCACATATGATGTTAGATTTACAACTCAAATAGAAGGTAAAAAGGATTATTATGAGGAATTTAAAAAGAAAGAAGATGTGAAATGGGCTGAAGATGATTTAATTGATGAAAAAGTAAGACCTATTTATAATGCTTTAATTGATTTTGCACATTCAAAAGATATAAAAATTGATATGAGTGATGATTTAGGGGGTGCTAAGGGTGTTAGTAAAAGCGGTAGTATTGAAGTTTTAAAAAATGAGGGTAATGATGTGGGTTTAACAAAAACCTTAGCACACGAAATTGCACATGAATTGTTACACCAAACATACGTAAAAAGTAAAGATCCTGATTTTGAGCAATTTTTTATTGGTAAAGATAGTAGAGGTGTTGTTGAACAACAAGCAGAAATTGCCGCTTGGATGGTAATGGCTTCATATGGTTTCGATTTAAAAACAACATCAATAAATTATGCTTTATTATGGGGTGGTGATAAAGAATCTATGTTAAAAGTATTTGATACAGTAACTAATGTGGTTAATTTGATGATTAAACATATTAATGATTATTTAAAAAAACAAAATAATGATAATAACACACCTTTAAGTGAAGAAGAAAATGTAAATATACATCCTGCAAAATATATAACCCCCGATGAAATGGCTAAATTTTTAGGGGTTGAAAATCAATATCAGCAAGCAAAAAAAGATAGTGAACAACAAACTAAATTAGTTGAAAATTTCTATAAAATATTAAATAATAGTAAAAAAATATTATAAAAAAAATGAATGGAATAGTTGATAAAGGAAAAAAGGTAACTATATCATATACAGCTATAATTTTAGATGAAAGAAGTAAAAGGAAATTATTAAATTTTCTAGGTGATTTTATACCAGATAATTGGAAAATTTATACACATCACATAACTTTAAATTTGGGTGCTGCAAAACCTGAAATAGAGCCATATTTAAATACAACTGCACGATTTAGAATTATAAGTTTGGGTAAAAGTGATATGGCTATTGCTGCTGGTGTGGAAATTATATATCCTAATATAGAAACTAGTAATAATATACCACACATTACTTTAGCGGTAAACCCAAATGGTGGTAAACCTCGAATGTCAAATGATATTGAAAAATGGTATCCTATAGAAACACGAGTATATTTTTCTGGTAAAATAGAAGAAGTACCTTTTAATATAAATGAAAATATAAAAATTCTTGATATATAAAAAGAATAAAAATAATTTAATTTTGTTAGTGATTATAAATGAAAAAATTAGCGGTATATGATTTTGACGGTACTTTAGTGAAAAGTCCTACACCTAATCCTGGTAAATCAGAATGGGTAAAATATTATAATAAACAATATCCCACAAAAGGTTGGTGGAGTAAACCAGAAAGTTTAGATTTAAATGTATTTAATTTTGATCCATTCCCTATTGTGGTTGCAAAAATTAGAGATGATTATGTTGATAAAGATACATATGTTTTAATATTAACAGCACGATTAGAACAATTACGACCACAAGTAGAATCTATTCTTAAATCAAAAAATATCCCTTATAATAAACTAATTATGAATTATACTGGTGATTTAAATAAAGGTGATGTTATTATGCATTATATGGAAAAATTTCCAGATATTGAAGAAATTGATGTATATGATGATATGCAAGATAAATTAGATAAATTAGAGGAATATACATCAATACGTAATGAATTACCAGATAATATAGATTATAAAATATATTATGTAAAAAATGGTGAATTTTTTTTGGTAGATGAGTTTGGTCATAATAAAATAAATCAATTAATTAGTGAGGTGATTATAAAATTTTTAAATGAGTATTTATAATAAAGATTTTTTCTATGATAACAATGCAGTATAAACCATTATATTTACCACAAGTGTCTGCACCTGGTGATTATGTTTTTAATCAATTAAAAGATAATGGTGTTTCATGTACTCAAGTTGAAGTAAAGCCCAATAAATTAAAACCAATGCAAGGTATTGTTTTTTCAGATACATTGGGTAAGTTTGATGATGATAATAATATAAAACCAATTTGGATTTCAAATGATAATAGTGTTGTAGACGGACATCATAGATGGGTTAAATCAATGATAACTAATAAACCTGTTTTAGCATATAAAGTAAATTTAAATGCTAAAGATACAGCACGTATGTTAAATAAAATTCAAGATATATATGAATATGAACAACAACAAAAAATGGAAGAAGTTGTGGGTCAAGATCCTATAAATAGCGTAAATAATATTGATAGTGATAATGATAATCAATTTATTACTACTTTAGAGGAAATGAAACCAAAAGATAAAAACAAAATTAAAATTATAGCATATCGAAAAGAACCTATAAAAAAGGGATCTGTTATAGGTAATTTTTTTATTTTAGATTCTACTAAAGGGTATGATAGATATGAAATTGAATTTGACAATTTATTAAATACAAATGATTTGGGTATAGTAATTTCTAATGGCGAGAATCCTATAGATAGTTTAATAAGAGTATGGTTTCCCAATGTCGATTTTCAAAAATTAAGTAAAGAACATAATAATACACCAATTATAAATTTAAAAAATAAAGCCATTGCTGAAAGAGCAAAACGATTAGGTTATGATGGTATTAAATATGGTGATGTAATGGTACAAGGTTTAAAATAAAAATTATGAAAACATATAAAATTAAAAATATTACGAATAATTTTAATAAACGAGATATAAATTATAATTCAACATTAAATATTGATTATATTAATGGTATGACAAAAAAAACTATTAAGTTAAAACCAGATAACGAATTTTATTTAAAAGTTTTATCATTACCAGTGTCAATACATTTGTTACGATTAAAGGGTTTAATTATAGTAGAAGAAGTTAACGATAAGAAAATTGATAAACTATTAAATAAAAAAATAAAGAAAAATGTAAGTGAAAAAACAGAAAAAAAAATAAAACCAACCTTACCTGCAAAAATTACAAAGAAAAAAAAGCGTACAATAAATAAAATTGAAAAATAAACCACACTTTTTGTGGTTTTTTTTTGTTTTTTATTTTTATATGTATTATATTTGTTATAAATAACTTTATATATAATATATGAATATTAAATGGATAATAAAATACGAATTTTATTTTTTAACTTAGATGGTGCTGGGGTTAATTATTTTAGAACTTTAACACCTGCAATTGAATTAGAACAAAAATACTCAGATAAATTTTTCGTGGAAATTAATCCACAATTAGATTTTAAAGATCCCACAACTTTAGATTATTTAAAAAGTTTTGATATAATACATTATCATCGCCAAATTTTGGGTAATATAACTCATATGAAAGAATTGGTGAAAGAATTGAAAAAAGCGGGGGTTACATTAATTGTTGATATTGACGATTATTGGCATTTATCTAAGAATCACCCTTTTTATACACTATCTAAGGGTAAAAATTTACATGTTTCAATTATCGAAAATTTGAAACTTGCTGATTATGTGACAACAACAACCGAATTATTTGCTGAAAAAATTCGAGAAATTACTGGTAAGGATAATGTTATGGTTTTATATAATTCTATAAATCCAGAATGGATGCTACAATTTCAAAATAAATGGAAACCAGATCCTAATGGTAAAGTGCGAATTGTTTATGCAGCAGGATCATCGCATTGGGGGGATATACAACAATTAGAGGGTGTTGTTAATGCGTTATATGCTAATCCAGATTTAAAAGATAAATTTAAAATTATTTTAGCTGGTTGGGATACTGCTGGATCAACAACTGAAATAAAATTTAATGACGAGTTTGGTAAAGAATTACAATTACGTGGTTTGTGGAATAAAAAAATTATAAATGAAATTAATAATAGTAAGGGTGATATTAATAAAATTTCTAATGTGCCAGAAGATTTAGTAAATAAATATAGGGGTAAAGTATTTTTAGAAAATAAAAGGGATTTAAAATCGGAAGAATCTGTTTATTTAAAATATGAGAAAATTTTAACTGATAATCATAGAATAATTGAAAATGATGATTATAAAGAATGGTTAATGAATTTTGAAAGGGGTGTTTATCCTGGTGATGAAGGTAATTTTGGTAGACGTTGGACAAAAAAAGCAAATATATATGCTAATGTTTTAAATGAGGCTGATATTGTAATAGCACCTTTAGATGATAATGATTTTAATCATATGAAAAGTAATTTAAAACAAGTTGAGTGTTGGACTCGAAAATTACCGATTGTTTGTAATGATATACCACCTTATAATGTTGATGGTAAACATATGGAAAATTGTATTTTAATACCTAATAAACCTAATAAATATAAATATTGGTTAAAATATTTAAAACGTTTAATTTTAGATGCTGATTTAAGAAAAAAATTGGGTGAACAGTTATATGAAGATTTTAAAGATAAGTATAACTTATCAACAGTTACAAAAAAACGTGCTGATTTTTATGAATATATTCATTTAGAAAGTATAAAAAATAATCCTCAAAAATTTAGTGAAAAATATGTTGTTGTAAATGAAAAAAAAGAGTAAATATTTTTTATTTCCAATAAAAAAAATATTAGTTTGGTTATACATGAAATTATATGCTTTTATGTTATATCTTTCATTAGCAATGTATTATGTTGAAAAAGATACTTTAAATATAAAGGGTGAAACAATAGTTTCAATGATAAAAGAAAAAAAGGGGAGTATTTTAAATAAATTTTTAAGTGGTGAAAGAGACGAAGTATATGTACAGGAGTTTTATGAAATATTACGTAAAGCAGATGAGTTTATGTTAAAGAAAACACCTTTTGAACAAGCGGTTGCTGCTGATAAATTTTCAATGAATATTGGTCGTAAAGATCCTATAACAGGTGAAATTACAGATCATCATGGTTTTTTCGATAAAAAACATAAATATAAAAATAAAACATTAAAAGAGGTTATTGAAAAAGAAACCATTACACGTGCCACTAAAGATGATTATGAGGTTATTAATGTTCACTCTAATAAACCAATTGAAGTTGGTTTAAGTGATTTATTGTACGGTGTTGATGAGAATGATAAAGATATGACTACTATTGTTAAAAAGGGTAATAAATTTAAATTCCCTTTATATGTAAAAAGAGATAATCATGTTATAAATAAAATAGAAATATTAACTGAAACCCTTTTTATAAAAAAAATAGGAATGGATGTTATTCAATTAGAATTTTTTATACCTCTTAAATTTAAAACAAATGAATTTGATAATGATAATGAAATTATTAAAGAATTGATAAATATTGATAATGTTTTTTATAAAGAAAAATATGGGGAAGTAATAGGTTATAAAATAGATAAATTTAAAAAAAGGATAATTCATAATGATTATGAGGTTTTTAAATTTATAGGTAAAATAATGGAAAATAAAACAATATAATATGAGTGATAATAATTTTTTAAAAAATTTAAAAGAAGCATTAGATAAAGAAGAATTTAATTCTGATGCAGCAAAAAGATTTAATTCTATTAATTATAGGGTAGATAATAATTTAGTAGATAGTGAAAATGTAAAAAAAAGAATTGAAAAAATAGGTAAACGACAATTAACACCTGAAGAAATTGTAGAATTAGATCGAAAATTTGAAGAATTTGAAAATAAAAATGAAAATGAAACTGTTATATTAAACAGATTACGTGAATTATTTGCAAAACATTATTATATAACAGAATTGTCTTTAGAATTAAATAAATTAATAAATGAATTTAATGATGATTATTTAGATAATCTTAATAATTTACCAGATTCTGAAAAATTATTAAATCAATATAATGAGTTAAAAAAACTTTATAAATAATTAGTGTTATTTAAAAATTAATTAGAAAATTCCATCAGTTTTGATGGAATTTTTTTTATAAGTATTTATATAAAAATGTATATAAATGAGAAGTTTTAATATTAAATTTCCTTTAATTGATGATAAAGAATTAAATACTTATTTTAAAATGAACTATATAACTAAAGATATGTATAGTTCTGATTTAGTATTATTATTATTAACCGAAAAAGGTGAAAGATATTATGAACCTGAATATGGTTGTAATTTATTAAAATTCGTTTTTGAACCTAATGATGATTTAACTGCTGTTGATATTGAAAAAGATATAAAAGATACTGTTGCAAAGTACATACCATCATTAACAATTAATAGTGTAAATTTTTATAGATTAGGTGATGAAGAATCAGATGTTAATTCTGAGTATCAATTAAATGTTAATGTTAAATTTACTTATAATGAAAATGTTTTAACTGAAAATAGTGAATTAAATATAAAATTTTAAATAAAAAAAGTAAATAATGAGTGATCCAGTAAATATAATTAAATATGGTAGTAGAACCTTTGGTGAAATTAGAAGTGATTTAATCAATTATATAAGACAACAATATCCCGAAGTTTTAACTGATTTTACTGATTCTAGTGTAGGTGCTATGTTAATTGATTTAAATGCTGGTGTTGGTAATAATTTGGCTATCAATACAGATCGTGCTTTTCAAGAAACACAATTAGAATATGCCCAACAAAAAGCATCTATATTAAATATAGCGAAAAATATGGGGTTTAATATACCTGGTAATAGACCATCTGTTACTGTGGTTGATTTTACAGTAAATGTTCCCGTTAAAGGTGATAAACCAGATAGTAATTATTACCCATCTTTAGCCCCTGGTGCTCAAGTAATTGGGGCTGGAAAGGTATTTGAAACTCAAGATGTTGTGGATTGGAGTTTACCTGTTAGCAGTATGGGTTTTCCTAATAGATCAATAATTCCAAATACTGATAATAATGGTATTATTGTTAATTATTCAGTTACTAAACGTGAAATAGTTATAAATGGTGCTACAACAATATTTAAAAAAGTTATTACTGATGCTGAAGTATATCCGTTTTATAATATAATATTACCTGATGATAATATTTTAGAAATTGAGGGTGTTATTTTAAAAGAAGGTACTAATTATACTACAAATCCTTCCCCTGAAGAATTTAGTCCTATATATGATGATACAAATGGAATTAAACATTATTATGAAGTTGATTATTTAGCACAACAAAAAGTTTTTATTGAAAATTATAATTCTTCGTTAATTACAACAGATATTAATAATAATTTAAAAGCGGGTCATTGGAAATACGTTTCTAAAAAATTTGTTAAAGAATATACCCCTAAAGGATATTGTAAAATAACATTTGGTTCAGGGAAATCAGATGTTAACCCCTTAATTGATGGTTTATTAAAAGAGGGTGTTTCTACTCGTGAATTTTTAAATAATTTTTTACATAACAATTCATTGGGGGAACAATTAATACCTGGGTATACATTATTTATTAAATATAGAACAGGTGGGGGTTTTAGTTCTAATATAGGTGCTAAAACTTTAACTGGTATGGGTGATTATACAATAAATGTAAAAGGTCCTCGTCAGGATTATAATAATGTAATTAAACGAAGTTTAAAAGTATCAAATCCAATACCAGCAATAGGGGGTAATAACGGACTGTCTATTGATGAAGTTCGTGAATTAATTAAATATAATTTTTCAAGTCAAAATAGGAGTGTAACTTTAACAGATTATTTAGTTCAAATATATAAAATGCCAGGGAAATTTGGTTCACCATTTAGAGCAAACGCTTATAAATTAAATAATAAGGTTGTTATACCTATTTTAAGTATTGATAGTGAGGGTAAATTATCTAATAATAGTAACACATTATTAAAAGAAAATATTACAGAATATCTGAGTTATTATAGGATGATAAATGATTATGTTGAAATTAAAGATGGTAAAATTTTTAATTTAGCATTTGATATTGATGTATATGTTGAAAATACATCGAATATGACTATTGCTAATAATATAATAACAATAGTAAAAGATTATCTTAATATTTTTAAACATCAAATGAATGATGATTTACATTTGGGTGAATTAGAGAAAAAAATTTTAGATGCTAATGGTGTTATTAATGTTATAAATGTAAAAGTATATAATAAATTTAATGGTGAATATTCAATGAATGTTATTTCACAAACAATTACAGATCAAAATACTGGTGAAATAAAAATCATTAATAATACCATTTATTCTACAGCAGATTCAATGTTTGAGATTAAATATCCTGAAAAAGATATTAAAGTATTTTTAAGAAAAAAAGTTTATTTTTAAAATGAAAGTTATAAAAAAAAATATTAAACAGGCATTAATAACTGGTGTTACTGAAATAGATGGTGTTGAGTATATTAATATAATTCCCGATTTAAATGCTGTTTACAATTTAACTTTTTTATTAGAAAAAGAAGAAACTAATTTAGGGTTTTTTGATGTTTATGATTTTTCTGGTGTTACGGGTACAACTATAACCCCTGAAGAATATACTGTAACTGGTAAATGTAGTAGTAGATTATTAGAATTACGAAAATATTCACAACAACCACTTTTTATAAAAAGATATTATTTATCGAATAATATTTATAATAACGGTGTTAATATTAGTGAATCTGTTTATAATACTTATCCTATGAAAATAGTGTATTATATAGACGGAATATCATATATAGATTATATTGAAAATAATACAGGTAAAACTAACACATTTTTTTATTTTAAAAAAACATATCCTTCTGAGGATTTTTTAAATAAACCTTATTATAAAGATCCACATAAAGATAATTTATCTGGGGATTTAAATTTATCAAGTAATGTATTTATTAATAGACCAAACATATCAATATTTGAAAAAAATTATAATATGGAATATATTAATAATTTATCCGATTTAAAATCATATGTTGCAGGTAATTATTATATTATATATAAATTAAATTAATATGAGTGTAGGAACTTATGGGTCAATAAGACCTTCAGACGTACAAATTGAAGATATAGATGTTTTTTATACATATATACCTAATAGAGAAACAGTAAATAATGAAACATATAGGATAAAATCTACTGATGTTTTATCGTATAGATATTTACCAATAGATGAGCAGGAAAATAATAATGAAAATTTATTAAGTGGTTTATATAATCTTAATTTACCAGCAACAATATTTAATCAAATTGGTATATATACAATATATTTAAAACCTAAAGAAATAAAAACAATTATCGTTGATTGTAATGTGTTGTCTGCATTACCCAATGTAAACGGTATTACTGTTGATATAAATGATTTACCTGAAAAATTAAGATCAAATAATGCTTTACAGGGTTATCGTATTGAATATATAAATGATGACGGTACTAAATTACGTAATAGTGTGAGATATATAGTTACTTCTAATAAAGTCGTGCCTGTAACACAAAATATTGGAAATACAAATCAAAAATCAATTAAATATAGATTTGATGATGCTGGTACTTTATTATTTTTACAAGTAACACCAAGTAGTTCATCGGATATTAAACCAAATTTAACACCTTTTATAGGAAAACCAGGACAAAAAATAATTTTATCTAACACTTATTTTAATCCCGTTGTTATAGAGGTGGAATTAGTTGAAAATACTATTGATACTATTGTTGATATAGTTGGGGGTGAACAAATTAAAGATGTTAATAAGGGTATATTAACGTATTATAATAAAGATAGGGATATATTAAAACAATTTGATTTATACGAAATTAAAGATGATGTTGATTATACCCCCCTATATGAAGTTAAAGAAAAACGTCAAAATATTGATGGTAGCCAAAATTTTGATGATATTACTGGTGATTTATAAATTGAAAAATAATCCCTAATTAAAAATGTCAATATTATATTGACATTTTTTTTTAAAAAGTATTTATAAAAAAGTATAAAAGTGGGAAAAATTAAAATTGTAAATAATCAGTTAGATCAAAATATAAATGGTAATACATTTACAAATACCGCATCACAAACAATTTTCCAATTTGGTTTATTTACTATAACAAGTAACTTGGAGGGTCGTCAACATGTTAATTATGATAATTATTTATCATCATTTATAACACCAATTACTTTAGAAACTTTAAATTTAAATGATGTTGAATCTGATTTATCTTTTAAATTCGATACTAACGTTGTTTTAAATTTAGATAAAACTGATTTAAATAATTTTGTTAAATTTGGTTCTGCTTTTGAATTAATTAGAAAATCAGTTGAAAATATTATTGTTAAATATCCTGGTAGTTTATATGTTTCATCTCAACAGACTACAAATGGTAATATAACAATTTATGATTTTCAATATGATCCTTTTTTAGATGTGTCGACATTTAAAACATCTAAAAATTTTATAATTAATAATTTTGATGTTGTTTTTAATAAAATAGATTCTACAATCCCTAATGACGATGTATTAAAAAATTTAAATTTATCATATGATAAATTTATTATTTGGACTGATGAAAATAAAGATGATTATACCCATAATATAATTGGTTTTACGGGTTATACTAAAACAGATTATAATGTTTATATTAAATGTAAGGGTAATCCATTTTTATTTATAACGGGATCAACAATACCATATTTTAACTATCATATAAGACCTAATATACGTGAATATGATAATTTTAGATATTCACTTAATAATTTTGAACGCTTTATTCTTTCTAATAGAGATAATGTAAGAGGTTTTAGTTTTTCAATAAAAGATCCTATATTATTGGATAATGGTGATATTCAATATAATGATATAGATTTATTATGGAATACATCTGATGGATATAATATTGATATTAATACACCACAATATAGTAGTTTTTTAGAATCTTTTTTAAATATCGGTAAAAAATATGATACTATAAAAACTGATTTAATTGCTAGATTTTTAACACCATCATCTTTAAAGGTATATGATTATACTGAAAAAGAAAAAATGGATAAACTGTTAAAAACATATGGTTGGGAATTTGATAGATTAAAAGAATTTATAGATTCATTAGTTTATATTAATAAAGTAACTTACGATAAAAAAAATAATTTACCAGACCAAATAGTAAAAAATTTAGCGAATGTATTTGGGTGGGATGTTTTTCAATTAGTAAATGAACGCGAATTAGTTGATAATATTTTTTCAACAGATAATAATGAACGTAATTTGAATTATGATTTAACCCCTGCCGAAGTTGATATTGAATTATGGCGTAGAATTTTAATAAACACTAATTATTTTTGGAAAACTAAAGGGACTAGAGAGGCTATTAAATCTATATTTTTATTAATAGGTATTCCCGAACCTTTTATAAATATTACTGAATATGTTTATACTGTAGACGGTAAAATAAACCCAAATACAGTCCCTATTGATTTAGTTGATTTACCCTCAATATCATTACCATATGATAATGATGGATATCCAATTGCACCTTTTGAAACAAATGATTTTTATTTTCAAATATCGGGTGATACTGATAGTGGTCAAGCATATATGGATAATTTTAGATTAGTGGGTTTTAATTTACAACCACAAATAGATAATAAAAAATCTTGGGTTCAAAGTGGTGGTGTTTATAGACGTGATGATATAACCCCCACTTATTATCAAGAAGATAGTAAATTAGTGTTGAATACTAAAGAAATTGATATTGCTTTAGACACCTCTAGAGGCATTGAATATGATATATATAGATATATACACGATATTGATTTTCCTGCAAATTCAACAGGTTATACAGTACCATATACATTTGTTAATTTGTCTTTAGATGTTCCTGTTGGTGGTACACAAGAATTTACTTTACCTTTTAAACCAGAGGGGGATATTGAAGTGAGATATAACGGTATAGAGTTAAATGCACCTAAATATTTTGAATATAATCCACCATCTGGTATTACAGATAATTCAACGTCACCGCCTGATTATGGCGATTATACTAAACATAATGAATATTGGATTGATCCTAATCCTAATAATTTTCCTAAATTATATATTTTATATCCAGCAAATAATCAACCTGGTGTTAATAGAGATGTGATAGAAGTAACGGGTATATATAAAAAAAATAGTGGTTTAGAGAAGATAACTATAAAATATATAGTTATAAGAATTAATCCAGATTTAAATGGCACTATAATTGATTTACCTGATAAACCTAATGGTGATGTACAGTTAACAATTAATGGTATTTCAGCCACACAAGGAAATCAAATTATACAGGCAGATTATATTATAAACCCCAATAATCCACAACAATTAATAATACAGAATCAAGATTTAATAGCGTTTCTTGCTACCCATGATATTATTAATAATCCTATATATGCTCAAGTGGCATTTATAAATGTTAGTGGTTCAACGAGTATAAATGCTAGACAAGATGTTAGTAGAATAGACACATTATGTGGTGGTAATTTATATTATAGTAATACATCTAATAAAGTAATATATAAATTAAAATATAAAATTTTTGAAGCACAAAATGTAAAAATTTTGGTAGATGGTATTGCATTAGAACCTGAAACTGATTATACAGTAAACCCAAATAACCCATATGAAATATTATTACCACCTACTGTTAATTTAGGGAGTGTTGTTACTGCTTATTATATGGTTGCTGAAGGTAATTTATTTAATCCTATTATAGATGATATCTTTGGGTTAGGGGATATTAGTAAATTATCTTTTTTAGAGTTTATTGATTTAGTTCAACGTAGATTAGTTAACGCATCTAATAGAAAAATTATTACTGATTTTAAAGGTGGGTGGTATCCTACATTATTAAGAGTGTATAATAGTTATATTTTACGTAGTTGTTTAAATGATAATGATCCTTTACAATCTAATGGTTATACTTTTCATAATTTATATGGATTTTTAACAAAATATAACGCCTTTTTTCAACGTTTTGTTGACCAATTATTAAGTGCTACAATAATACAAAAAAAGGGTGGTTTGTTAATACGCAATACTGTATTTACTAAACAAAAATTTACATATAAACGAGGTGTGGTATTAAACGATAATGAATTAAATTATTTTGGTAATGATGCTTCTATTTTTAAGAAAAGATTACCAACTACTAGTTTTAGTTGGGATGATGATTTTATTTGTGTTAATTAAATAATAATATGGGTACTGGTAGAAAATATATTTTAAATGCTATGTCATATGTACCATATGGTATATATACTTCAGGGTTTACAACACAATATAATTTAACTAATGAATTTACATTAACTTGTGAGGGGGTTAATTTATATTATAATAATATAAATTTAATAGATTTATCATTAATGAGTGATAATGATTATGAAAAAAGAGTTAATGATTTTTTATTATATGTGGGGGTATTGTCTACAGAAATAAATGATTTAAAAACAAATGCTATTATCACCACTCCAGATTGTATTGATTGTTTAATTGATACCGATTTTTATGTTGAAAAATATGATACTGGTGTTCAAGTTATTAATTATGGGGTTGGTTATGGTGAATTACAATTTGCCGTGGTTAATGTTGGTGTAATACCAATTGAAAGTGATTGGCAAGTTAATGATATTTTTCTTAATGTAGATATGAATTTAACATATGATGTATATGTTAGAGATTATAATACCACCGATAATAGTATTTATTGTCAATTATATAAAACTATTGATTTTAGTCAATTTAATCCAATTGTTGTAAAAACAGTCTCCCTTGAGGAAGGTGTTTATATAAATGCTTTTGGAGATAAAAAAGGTAAAATTGTGGTAGATCCACCATTGGAAGATCAGGAAAAAATAACTATTGATTTTGAATTAGGTGTTAATTCTTATAGTAATGCAAGCGGTTATGCCAAAGTATTTTGTAAACCTAATAATGGTAGTGTATTTGATCCAATATCATCTATTTGTAATAATTCAACAACTAATTCATTAACTTTTGGTTTTGGTGATGATGTGTGTTATGATATTCAACTTAATGCGCCTACCTATGGTGATACTGGTCATTCATATATTTGTTTATCTAATATTGTTGGTAGTGATTATATTGAAATTAATAGTGGTAATACTTGTGTTGGTATAATAGATGCTATGGGACAATATGACGTTGTTTTAAGTTTAAATCAAACATATAACGATAATAATAATGGTTGTACAGTTAGTGGGGTATTAACATATGATAAAGCCGAGGGTATTCCAATAAATGAGTGTGTTAATGTTACTATGAATTTTAATAAAACTATTGTTGGTACTGGTGATATTATAGGTAATATTTATTGTAAACCAAATGGTGATACTATTTATCATTTAATTGCTGATGAAAATGTTGTTCAAAGTAAAACTTTTGAAATATGTAATGGTGATGATATTTGTTATAATTTAAAATCCGAAGTAACTTCAGCAAATAGCGATATTAATATTGGTTTAAATATTGATAATGTGTCACCAATAACTATAGGTATTAACCCGTCAATTGGAAGTATTAGTTGCGATTCAGCTGTGGATAGTTCTGGTAGTTATTTAATATCGTTATTAACACCAAGTAATAATACAAGTTTAGAAGGGTGTGGTATAATTAACACAACACCAATATTATATACAAATGATTCTAATGATGTTGATATCAATTTATATGTTTTAGCATCTAAAAGATTACCAGATTCAGACAATAACACTAGAATAATTCCCGATGATGGTGGGGGTAGTCCTAGTGATGGCGATAGTGGAGGTAGTACCGTACCAGGGGGTAAAGCAATATCTCAAATGAGAATTATTTGTAATGATCATATTATAATGTCTGTTAGTGCTGATGCAGATTTAGGTGAGAATTATAGTCAAATTTGTGAAGTAACATTAACGGTAAATATTAAATATAATGATAATGTTTGTGTTGAGTATGGTTTAACTAATACTGTTGAAGATGTAACTGGTGATGATGTTAGAGATGGTGAGGCTTATGCTAAAGGTAGTATATCTTATGCAACAAACCATGAAAATTATAATATAGATCCCAATAATTGTTATTTCAGTTGTAGTGCTGGAAGAAACATTTAATCTAATTAAAAAATATAAAAAAATAAATATAGGGTATTTATTATAAAATATAGTTTATGGCATTTATAGAAAAAAAAGATCCGATTGTATTAAATATAATGATAACATCAAAAGGTAGGGAATTATTATCAAGAGGTAAATTATCTTTTGATTATTTTGGTATAGGGGATAGTGAAATAGATTATAATTTTATTAATAATACTGGATTTAACCCTTTTAATTCTAATATTTTAAGAGCAACAGATAAAAACCCCCAAATATTATCGTTTATAACACAAATTGTAAGTGGCGATACTTTAAATCCTATCGGTACAGTACCAAATTTAGGTTTAACAGTAGAAAATCATGTTAACCCTATTGGTTTTTTTAATCCAACATCTACAGAATTTTTAACAGATGGTGCTCATGTAAAACAAGCGGATATAATGATTGTTAGTGATACTGTAACAGGTGGGACTTTATTACATATTAATCAATCAATTACATATTTAGGTAATGTTAATGAACCATCAAAGGGTGATTTATTAATGATAAAATGGGCTAACCCTGTTTTATCGGGAAATACAACTGGATATACTGTAAATGCTAATGTACCAGTACCATTTTTATTTTATAAAATTGTAGATGTTATTAGTGGTAGTTTAGCCTCGGATAATTTAATTGTTGAAGTTGATAGAGATTTACCTGATTTTAGTAATGTTTCTGGAAATACAAATTACTCTGGTGGTATTATTTTTTATAATCAAATAAACTATTCTGGGGATACAGAATGTAGCACATCAACCGATAATACGGATGATGCTTTAATAGCCTTTTTACAAAATTGC
>Ga0256913_10000122_pt1 | contig 35658 bp, 34 predicted proteins | sample Axial_MatmetaG_FD_185970 | JGI IMG/M metagenome (GOLD analysis project Ga0256913, IMG submission 185970) | Deep-sea worm associated microbial mat communities from Axial Seamount, Juan de Fuca Ridge, Pacific Ocean - Axial_Mat | ecosystem: Environmental > Aquatic > Marine > Oceanic > Microbial... | reverse complement strand
GAGTTTTCCGGAGGTCAGCGTCAGCGTATCGGGATTGCCCGTTCCCTGGCTCTTAATCCGGAACTTCTTGTTCTGGATGAACCTGTAAGTGCTCTTGATGTTTCAATTCAGGTTCAGATTCTGGAACTGCTGAACGATTTGAAAGAACAGATGGGGCTGACATACCTGTTTATTGCTCATGATCTTTCGGTAGTAGAATATTTTTCTGACTATGTAGTTGTAATGTACCTGGGCAAAATAGTTGAAATGGCAGACAGGGAAAGTCTATATAAGGAAAAACTTCACCCATATACACAGGCCTTGATATCTGCTGTTCCCTTGCCGGACCCAAAAGCAGCAAGTCACAGAATAATACTGAAAGGAGATGTCCCCTCTCCTGTTTCTCCGCCTTCCGGATGTCCTTTCCATCCGCGCTGTCCAAAAGTAATGGATATATGCAGCAGAGAGGCACCTGTTGAACTGGAAGTAAAACCGGGGCATAAAGTTTCCTGCTGGCTGTATTCTGACAATAAGCAATAGCTGTCTACGGATATAGGGAATGTTTTATTCTGTTTATCTTACAAAAAACGGCTCCAGGCTTATCTGGAAAATGAACAAAGCTCTACGGGGCGTTTTTATTTTTCTGCTGATATCCGTTATGGCCATGTTTGTTTTTTCTTTTGACTTATCAGAGTACAAGTTTTTAAGCCTGGCTAGTAAAATTAACACAGTTCTGCTGCCTTTTTTCCTGCTTGCTGGGGTTTTGTATGAGGATTCTGTTATTTTCGATAAAAAAAACAGGCAGATAGTTTTAAAACACGGGTTGGTATTTTTTTACAGAAAAAAAATATGGGACTGGAATGATTTTAAAGGAACTGTTTACAGAAAAATAAAAATAGGCAGAATCTTCGGAAGCACACGCAGTAAAGTTCTTGTCGGTTTTCAGATGACTGATAAATTTATTCTGCTGGACAGAGACTGCCCGGAAAATAAAGCTGATATCTGGATTAAAGCTCTGCAGACATTCTGGCCCCGTCCGTTTATTATTTCAGAATAATGATTAAACGCATAAAAATAATACTCTGGACAGCAGTAATTCAGCTCTTAATACTGCTTCTTATATATTGTTTCCCGAGCAGCTTAAAGAAAAGATTTTTACACCGGAGCCGGTTCATATTCATCCGGTAATACGGATGGAAAATAAAGAAACCGGAGATCCCGTTGTAAATGCAATGAATAAAGCCGATTTATTCGGTCGTTTCCGTTTTACAAGAGCATTAGGATCAGAAGATACGGAAAAAGCTCTGCTGATTCTGCCTGATTCAGGATTAACTGAATACTGGCACATGGAAGAGCTTTTATACACTGCGTATCTTAATAATTCTGGAGCACTTATACTGGATAAGAAGGATACAGGTTTTTTTGTTCCCATAAAGAACGGATCAGGTAAATTATTGACTACCGATGAACGGTTTGTAATTTTTGTGGAAAAGGGAATTCTATGGCTGAAGAATATCGGATTTAAAAAAATATATTTGTTAGGTATGGGAAACGGCGGAGCAATGTCCTTAGATCTGCTTGAGAAATCAGCGATGGAAATATTTCCCGGATGGATTGATATCTCAGGAAGATTCACCCGTATACAGGCAGATGAAAAACAAAATAGTTCTGATGTATACAGTAAATTACGGGTATTGTTTATTTCTGGAGAATCAGATCCTTTAATCAGCAGAAGAAAAGTTATTTTCAATAAATTTATTAATCCTGAAAATATTTATAGAATAGTACCTGAAACAGGATACGGTCTGCTGAATAAAGAAAATAAACTTGAAAGGTCTGTTGAGAAAAATGTACTTAACGAGATTTTCAGCTGGCTCTCCGCGGATAATTATTAGCTGGACATATCAATTATAAAAGTACAATATTAGTTACTGCCGGAGTACATAAATGAAGGATCGGTTCCGGACAGACATACCTGCAAATATTAATTCTATTCTGGGCGAAGGTCCGGGTACTGTTTTCTGGCGTTCAGTCCCGTTGAAAACAGGAGAAAAATCTTATTGGTTTGCAGCGTTAAGGATACATAAAGAAAGTGATAAAGTTTATGAAGCTGTTGTTGTTCTAAATAATCCCGAAGGATTTCTGGGCAGACTGTTTGGTCTTGAAAAAGCCCTTATCTCCGACGTTTGAAGAATGCAGATGAAATTCTTGATTCTGTTAGAGATTCAGTTACCGAAAAAGATGATTCAAGAGGTTCCGACGCTGTAAAAAAATATATGGCCGGCTGGCTGTGTGCAGATGTAGTCGGCAGATGCCTGAATGCTGCCGGGAGAAAGTAACTTGCATAAAAATAGAAATCCTTCCGAAGTTTGGATAGATCTTCAATACACATATAAAGACAACAATTACAGCTATAATATTCCTCTATCAACAGGTGAGAAGTTTCTTGAAGGAATAAAGATAGAATTTACCCGGTTCGAAATAGAAAACGGAAGAAGATCTACAGTTTCAGTTGAACCGTTCGGTATTTTGCGGTTAGATGGCTTTGAAGTAACAGGACATTTAAATTACGGTAAAGATATTAAAACTGTTTTTGTTAACGGATTTCAGTCCGCAACTGAAAGCAGAGATCTCTCTCCCGGAGAAAAGATCCGTTCTGCTAAATGGCCGCTGAACAAATTATTACCGGGTTTTTCAGGAGATTACAGTTTTTATGATTATTCTGAAAAAAAGGGAAATCTCACGGTTATTCCTATGCTTTCTTAAGGTATCCCGAATATATTCTTTTGCAGGAAGCGTCTCTTTAAGCACGGGTTATACTATTATAGAAATTGATCTTAATAATGAAATTTTTTTAGTTCTGAAAGATGTTTCAGGCCTGGTAATTAAAGAAAAGCATTTAATGTTCGATATAGTTCTTCTGAAAGGATCTGAAAAAGATGTCTTCAGGGAATATTCTACGCTTCGCCGTGATTCTTTTTCCGCAAGTCCCGGAGAACGGGCGGCCTCATGGAGCTGCAGAACGGAAAAAAAAACTATACACTTACTTATCTTAAAAAAATCTTGAATGGCTTAAGTTAAACCTTATTCCTGTTAGTTATTTTATTCTTGATTACGGTTGGCAGAATTTTACCGGCAGTAACGGGATTGATTCATCTTACGCTTCTGCAATAATGAAAGAAATTGCGGAGGAAATAAAATCTGCAGGCTATGTCCCCGGCATCCAGCTTTCTCCCTTTACCGTTTCAAGAGATTCAGAGATATTTTAATTCAAGAAGATTTTCTCCTTTAAAGAAAATCTGTCCTCCTTCAAATCTTCCCGGCGGGATTGGAACCAGCTGCATTATTGAATAACTGGTAACAGACTTACCGCAGCCGGATTCTCCTACCAGTCCAAGAACTTCTCCTCTTTCCAGGGAAAAAGATACATCATCAACGGCTCTAACAAGCCCTTCCTCTGTGTGAAAATATGTTTTAAGACCTTTTACCTCCAGCAAAGGCCCTCCGTCACCTGAATTATTCATTAATCATCCACCTTGTAGGTTGCATTTTTTAGTTTTGGGTCCAGAGCATCACGCAGAGCATCGCCAAACAGATTTAAGGATACAAGAAAAAGGAACATGAAAAGTGTTGCTGCTATCATATTCTGCCAATTACCGGCAGTCAGTTCCAGTTTGGATTCATCTATCATATTACCCCAGGTAGGTACTCCGATTACTGAAAGACCCAGGAACGCCAGAAGAACTTCCGACTTTATTACCCCAACGTAGTTAAGAATAAAACGGACAATAATAAAATGAGTAAGATTAGGCAGAATATGTTTGAAAATTATTCTGGCGTCGCTTGCACCCAGGCATTTTGCAGCAAGGACATATTCATATTCCCTTGCCTGCATAAAAGAACCGCGGATAACCCTTGCAAGTCCCACCCAGCCGGTAATGGCAAATGCAAGGGCAATTATAAAGAAAGTCCGTCCTAGAACCTGGACAAGGCTCATAATTATCAGAAGTCCAGGAATGGCAACTATAACGCTCATTACATACATAATTATGTCATCAGCCAGTCTGCCGTAGTATCCCGAAAGAGACCCCATTAATATAGCAATGGGTATCATAAACAAACCCGCAACAGCTCCCAGGAATAAAGAAACCTTGGTTCCTACAACAACACGGGCAAGAACATCCCTACCGAAGTTATCGGTACCGAGCGGATGCTGTATGGTTTTAAACGGCTTAACATACCTGTTGTCAAGATCGAATTTATTTGCGGCATCCTGCAGCCCTAAAATATTAAAGTTACCTATAACAGACAGCAGAATAAAAATTATTATTATTGCAAATGCAGCCATCGCCTGGGGATTTCTTTTCAGACGTATCATAGAAAGCTGCATTGGACTTTTGCCGGTCAGAATTTCACTTTTTGAAAGTTTGCTCATCAACCACCCCTTAACTTAACCGTACTCTAGGATCAACCAGAGCATAAAGGATATCCGTAATAAGTGTAAAAAAAACAAAAAATAAGATATAAACCATTATCGTAGCTTTAAGAACCGGCAGATCATAGCTGGCTATGGCATTAACCATTAAATCTCCGATTCCCGGGATACTGAAAAAGCGTTCAAGAAGAAGGCTGCCCGTCAGCAGAAAAGGTATCTGCATAACCACATATGTTAATACGGGAATCATTGCATTGCGCAGAATATGCTTGATCATTATGTCCTTGTCTCCGACTCCTTTAGCTCTTGCAGTCCGAACATAATCTCTATGAGATTCTTCCAGCAGTGTAGTTCTGAAAAATCTTACATCATAACCGACTGTTACGATTACCCAGAGTATCCAGGGAAGAACCAGATATTTAACTGCCCCAATCCCTCTTGTCCAGCCGGAAATAGGAAACCAGCCGAAACGGTACGCCAGAAACTGCTGGCCAAGCATGATTAACACAAGCATGGAAATAGACATACCTATAACAGAAAGAATTGTAAGTATTCTGTCCAGCCACCCTCCGCGCCAGTACGCGGCAACCGATGCAAGGATCAGGGAAATAATTATTTCAAAGGTAAAAGCTGGTACTGTCAAAACCGCGGAAACAGGAACATGCCGTTTGATAAGAAGGCTGACAGGAAGTTTTCTTGTTTCACTTTTTCCAAAGTCAAATGTCACCATCTGCTTTACCATATCCAGATACTGAATAATAAGCGGATGGTCCAATCCGTATTTATGCCTGTAGTAGTCAATCTGCTCTGCAGTTCTTGATTTCTGAGGGAGCATGTTGTACAGATATTTTTCCTGACCTCCTATAACATTGAAAATCAGAAAAAATACAAGTGCAACTCCAAGTATAATTGGAACAAGATGGAGTAGTCTCCTAATAATATACTGAAACATCAGTAAAACCCCGGTTGGAGAATATCCGGTGCCGGCAACCCGGCACCGGGAAAATTAGATTAATTCAGAAAAGGATTATTTTCCCCTCTGTTCTGGATCTATGTCTATGTATTTTGAGTATCCGACGCCAATGTCACGGAAAACTCTTGTTTTGACCCATGGATGCTCAAGAGCGTACGAAAGTCTGTGAACTCCCATAATCCAGCATACATCCTCGGCTGCCATCTGAGCGGCTTCAGAATAAAGCTTGTCTCTTTCAGGTCCCTGCTGCATAAATGCGCCTTTTTCATAAAGCTCATTGAATTTGGGATTATCATAATTTGCGGCATTCGGACCGGGAGCTTTATTCGGACCGTAATTAAGCTGCAGGAAGTTCTGAGCATCAGGATAGTCAGCACCCCATGCAACACCTCCGATCTGTACTTCATGACTGTCAATTCTCTGTAGGAATGTCGGCCAGTCTCCGGCTACAGCCTCAACCTGAATACCTATGTCTTTCATATTATCACAAAAAAATTCGACCATCTGACGGTGTGTAGCGCTTTTTGTTGAGTACATCTGATATTTGAATACAGGAAGCCCTTTCCCATCGGGGTATCCTGCTTCCGCCAGCAGCTGCTTTGCTTTTTCAAGATTATAAGTTGCATAAGGATTTTTATAATCCGGATCATAGCCACCTAATCCCGGAGGGATAAGAGTCTGTGCGTTTACAGCCCTGCCGTTATAGAAAATTTCAAGGGCTTTTTCGTGATTATACGCCATAGACATTGCCTGACGGAGTTTTTTATTTGTTCCTAGAATAGGATCTTCCATATTAAATAAATTATAGGTAATATCCAGCGTGGGATTAATATCCAGTGTAATGCCTTTAGCTTTCATTTCGTCAGTAAGTTCATTGTTTACAACAGTATCAGCAAAATTGTCTTTCGGGATTGAGCTTATATCAAGTTCTCCATTCAGAAATTTAAGCCACTGTACAGAGCTTTCTTCTATAACATTCCATACAACAGTACTGCAGAACGGAAGTTTCTTTCCTTCATATGCTGAAAGAGTATCTGTTCCGAGTTGTTTTACTGTGTTCTTTCCTGCAGTGGATGCCGCCGGGAAAGTTTCTCCGTGCCATACAGGATTTTTCTTTAAGACATATTTGTTATCAGGAATAGATTCGAGTTCATCCTGATAATAAGCGCCCGTTCCTACAGGATGATTTGCCCACTCATTTCCGTATGCATCAAGAAGTTCCTGAGGGACAGGATATGTAAAAGTCATAGCCAGCGTATAGAGAATTTGCGGGTAAGGCTTGGTTAGAGTCAGCTGGATTGTATAGTCATCAAGAGCTTTAAAACCCTCTACTTCTTTTGAGTAATCAGCTCCGTTGTCAGCCCATTCATTAAGCCCCTTAATGTAGCCGTCATAAAGCCACCAGCCGCCGGATTCGTTTTTCGGATCCGCCAGGCGTTTAATTGAAAGAACAAAGTCATGAGCATTTACCGCCCTGCCCTTGCCTTTGGGAAAAACAGTTTTAAGCGGATCATAGAAATAGGCATCTTCTCTAAGTTTTATTGTGTATGTTAAACCGTCATCCGAAACAATCGGCATTTCAAGTGCAATTTGCGGTTTAAGAACGTACGTATCAGTTAGATACTCATAGCTGAACAGGGCCTCGGCAATATCTCCGTAAATCAGCTTCGTATACAGATCTGTCATATCAGCCGGATCAAACGGCTGAATTTTCGCTACAACATAACGGTTAAGTACTTTGCCGTTATCCGCACCTTCTCCGGATCCGGTTGCAAATAGTCCGATTGCAGCCATAACAAAGAGTAAAGTGAAAAGAAATTTTTCCATGATTCTAACTCCTTCTTTAAGAAGAATAAAGATCTTTCATCCTTTTGTCAAGCCCTTACTAAAGAACACTTTCTTATTTCTGTCTTATTTGCTTTTTCTCACCTGAGGAAAAAACAGACAAGAGACCTAAAAGACCAGTGACAAACATTAACATAACACTTACCGCATTTATTTGTGGAGTAATACCGAATCGCAAGCGGGAATATAACAATACTGGCAATGTCGGTTCAGTTCCGATAAGAAAATATGTAGTATTAAAATTATTAAAGGAAAAGAGAAATGCTACAACCGCTGCGTTAAAAATAGCAGGCGCAAGAAAACGTAGTGTAATTAGTATAACTGCTGTCATATTATTAGCTCCCAAATCCATCGCAGCTTCTTCTAACGTTCGATCAAAACGTCGTAGTCTCGCAGTAATGACTAATGTTGCAAGGGTGGTAATAAAACTCATTTGCCCAAACACAACCAGCCAATAACCAGGATTAAGAAAAGATCCTGCTTTTCTACCAAAAACCACATTGAAGAACGAAGAAAGTCTATGCGAAAAGGATAAGATAGAAATACCTAGCACCACACCTGGAATAATAAGTGGGAGCAACATGAGAAGATATAAGAACTGCTTGCCAAAAAAATCTCTTCTCTCAAAGAGAAAAGCATTAGAAATACCCAGCAAAGTAGCTAAAACCGTCACCATACTTGCCACCTTTAAGCTCATGCCAATAGCATCCATCATACGTTTTTCACCAAATACTCCTTCACTCCCTGGAGTATTAGAAAAAAACCACCTAAATGTAAAACCTTTCCAGGGAAAGGAAACAGCACTGTTATCATTAAACGCCAAGATAGCAGTTATCAATAACGGGGTGAGTAAGTACATTAAAAACAAAAAGACATAAGTATAATATACACCTTTAAAAAATGAAGCTCCTTGAAATTTTTTCATTTGAGTACTTCCGCCATACCTTGTTTGGTTATTTTCAATCCACCCCACACAAGCAATGAAGAGAGTATCAATAATAAGATACCAAAAGCTGATCCTTGGTGCCAATTAAATCTTAATATAAACTGATTATAAATTTGCTCGGTAAACCAAAGACTGTTTTTCCCTCCAAGAAGGGTGACCGAAATAAAATTACCTAGTGTAAGCATAAAAACCATAATAGAACCAGTTGCAATACCAGGTGCCGCATAGGGAATAGCTACTTCCGTAAGAACATTCCAAAATGATGCTCCTAAATCATATGCAGCTTCAATTAAACTGTCATCCAACGTGCTTAATGTAGAAATAATAGGAATCACCATAAAGAGTATAGATGTGTACACAAGGCCTACTCCTATAGCAATATCATTATACAAAAGCTCTATGTTATGCGAACTCAACCCTATTTTCTGGAAAAAATAACTAATAATTCCTGTTTCCCGCATCATTACTACCCAGGCAAAAACTTGAATAAGTTCAGAAATCCAAAAGGGAAGAATGATAAGAAGCATAACAATATTTCTTAGCTTGGGAGTAGCCATTTTTGTAACAAAGAATGCAAGTGGAAATCCTAACAGAAAAGTAATACAGGTTACAATCAAAGAAAAAATAGCAGATCTAATATAGGTATTGAGATAGAGTGTATTCTTAAAAAAATGAAGGTAGTTACCAAGAGTAAATTCACCTGTCTTTTTAGAAAAGGAATATTTAATAAGTTCTATATGGGGCAACACAATAAGTAAGAATATCCACAAAGAAAAAGGAATAAGTAATGTCAAAAAGTTAGTATTATTTATTTTATTCGTTTTATAGCTCAGTTTGCGCATCTTGCAGCTCCCTATGTAAAAAAACAGTTCCTATACCTTTTTTTAAGCACACAGAAAGAACATCTCCCTCCTTAAGAGCAAGTGGATCTTCACTCTGAGCAACTTTAACCAATATTTCCATTTCCTGATCCCCAAACATTGTATTTAGCAATACACGTGTATAGGTGCCATCAAAAACTACTTCTTTCACTTTTCCACGAATCTCTTCCGATTGGGCAGAAACACCAATACGAAGCATTTCTGGTCGTACAAACATGCTCACCTTATCTTCTGGGACCATTTCCTCCCCCATCACCGCTTCAAAACTTCTTCCCCCAATTTGAACAGTACAATTACCATTCTTGTTAATAGATTTCACATGTCCATCCCAACGATTATTATCCCCTATAAACGTAGCAGTGAAATACGATTTTGGATGATAAAACAATTCTAACGGATTACTAATCTGTTCAATATGCCCCTTGTTAATAACTGCTATCATATTTGACATCGTCAAAGCTTCACTTTGATCATGGGTTACATAAATAAACGTAGTTCCAACACGCGCTTGCAATCGCTTCAACACTAATTTCATACTTTCTCGCAATTTGAGATCCAATGCCCCCAGTGGTTCGTCAAGCAGCAATACCGTAGGATCAAGAACTAAACACCGTGCTAAAGCTACACGTTGTTTTTGACCTCCTGAAAGCATGTGTATCTTCCGTTGTTCAAATTTTTTGAGATCTACCAAAGCAAGTACTTTCGATATCTTCTTTGTTATATCTGCTTTGGCTAACCCCTGGCGCTTTAATCCAAATGCTATATTCTGTGCCACATTCATGGTCGGGAAAAGCGCAAGATGCTGAAATACAAGATTAGTACGCCTTTTATTAGGTGGAATATCATTTACCAATTTTCCTCCTATGTAAAGCTCTCCACTATCAGGTCGCTCAAAACCACTAATAATGCGAAGCAATGTACTTTTACCGCCTCCAGATGGACCCAAAATGGAAAAAAACGATCCTTCAGGAACAGTCATACTCACATCATCAACTGCAACAAGAGAGGGAAATTGTTTTCTTATTTTCACTAGTCGAACATTAACTCCTTCCATTTTATCCTCCAATATTTTATGATCGTGTAAAATCAAGAGGAAAGATCTTCAATCTTTCCCCGTGATAATATTTTTATCTCACTAATTTCCAGTGGCTGCTTTTAGACGTTCTTGTACATCAGCTTCGATATCAACTGCATACTCAGGTAGCGCGAAATACCATTTAATATTTTTGATATTTTCGGGTGAAAAACTTTCCTCGAATAACTTCTTGGATTCTGGAGAGCTTAATTCCAAAGATCCTTTTGAGGCAACAAGATATCCAGTTTTACTCGTAATTACTGCTGCATTCTCGGGCATCATAATAAAATTAATCCACGCATAAGCCTCATCAATATTTTCTGCCTCATTTGAGATCGCAAACGTATCAATCCATCCCATGGCTCCTTCTTCAGGAATCATGTACTTTATATCTGGATTAGTCTTAGCTAACGACCATCCTATCGCATCCCATGCCGAAGCCACCCACACTTCTCCACGTGAAAGTAATTCTTCAAGTTCCTGTCGTGACCCCCAATAGGTCTTTACATATTTCTTTGTCTCAATAAGCTTGTTTAATACCTTTTCCATTACTGACCGATATTCACTCTCAGACGCAGATGCTTTACGAGGATCTAAACCCAACGCATACGCTATCATATAAAACGTATCATACTTGGAACGATAACTAATACGCCCCGCATATTGAGAATTTAACAAATCCTTATAGGTCATCCCTGCTTTTGGTGCATACTTAGTATTTACCGCCAAAGCAGTAGTTCCCCAACAAAAAGGAACTGCAAACTGCTCATTATTAATCGTAGTAGCATCAGTAACTGCGTTCAAAAGATCAACGTCAATATTATCCGTATTTATTTTGCCTAGATCAATTGCCTGATACACACCATACTGACTTTCCGCCGTAAGCACCCAATTAGATGTAGGTTGAATAAGATCAAACCCAGACCCTTTACTTGCTGCAAGTTTCGCAATAAGCTCATTGTTATCTCCTACATAGGCAAGTTTTACATCTATTCCTGTCTCATTGCGAAATTTCTCCACAAGTTCTGCAGGTGCATAACCCTCCCACGTAAGAATACGCAATACTTTACCTTCTTTTTCATTACTCCCCGTAGCAAATAGAAACATTGGCGTGATGAAAAAAATAACTGTCAATAAAATTACACATTTTCCCTTCATGGTAACTCCTTTAAATAAAATCAATAACTTACATAACGTACGTTACTATGATAAAGTTTAGCAAAAAGCAGTATCTTTGGCTACTTAACTAAGATTAGGCAATAATATGTAGAGGCATCTTTTTATTCTAAACAAGAGAAATATACATTTTTAGGAGTTGTAAATAATTCTTTATTATTGTAATACGTGCTACACACCCATTTGTCCCTTAGTCGTCAAAGGGGAATATCTGTTTTGAAGCAATTTGTACCGTATATGTATGCACGCTTTTAATTAGTTTGTCATGAAAACCTATTCGATGTATATAATATCCTGCCTCTTCCAATACAAAGTCACCTGGGGCCTGTTGCGTCAGATTTAAATGAAGTTGCATTGCGGTTGATGGAGCAACAAGTATATGCGTAGCTGCTACTGTCGCTGATATCGCACGATGAATGTGTCCACAAGCAACAAAAAGCAATCGTGGTGTTTGTGACAGAATCTGTAATAAAGCTTCTTTGTTTTTGTATCCACTAGCATCCATAAACCCAATTCCCGAATTACAGGGAGGATGATGTGAAAATAAAATATTATACTGCTCCCCCTTAAATAACTGTGTCAAGTCTTTTAACGTTTCATCTGAGACTTCTCCTCCCTGCATACCTCTATGTGCAGAGTTGAGCAAAATCATACGTATACCACTATAATTAAATGAATAAATTGCCCCTGGTTTACGCATGAAACGAAGATACGGAGCTGTATCGTCAAACATATCACACATACAAGTAAGGTCGTCATGATTCCCAGGGAGAATATAATAGGGAATATTTAAACTCTGTAACTGATCTTTAACTAAAGCATAAGAAGAAATACTTCCATCATCGCTAAGATCTCCGGTAACAACAAGTAAATCTGCTGCAAATGGTAATGCTTTTATATGCGCCACAAATCGTTTTAGTCCCCCATATGTATCGGATACGCGATATGCATAGGTTCCTTGTGCTCGTAGATGAAAATCTGACGCATGTATAATAGTAATATAGGTAAAATCTTTTGTTCGTTGCACCATCTTCACTTGGGCTATGACAGTAATAATTCGTCGGGCATAAATCCAGTATTTCGCATGTGTGAAAACATGTCAATTAATACAGAAACAGTAAGAGTGTTTTTCTTTTTTCCCGAAAAATCCGCAATTATTTTACCCCGGTCCATAACCACAAGCCTATTACCTAGTTGTATTGCCTGGTGCATATTATGCGTGATCATGATTGTAGTCAAAGACTTTTCTTTGATATATTCAAGCGTGAGTGCAAGAATTTTCTCTGCATTAGCTGGATCAAGTGCCGCAGTGTGTTCATCGAGCAAGACCAGCTTCGGATTGGACTGTACCATCATCAACAAAGTTAATGCTTGCCTTTGTCCCCCTGAAAGCAAGCCAGTGTTTTCTTTCATGCGATGTTCCAATCCCATTTCAAGACTTGCTAACAATCGAGCAAATTCTGTCCTCCTTTTTGAATCAAGACTGATAGTAAGCTTTTTTCTTCCTTTACGCATACTAAGTGTCATATTGTCTTCTATGGACATGTTCGCTGCGGTTCCTAGTACTGGATTTTGGAATACTCGTCCGATAAATTGAGCCCGCTTATACTCGGGAAAGGAGGTAACTTCTTTATTTTGAAAAAGAATATTTCCTTTATTAGGGAATTCTGTGCCAGCAATAATATTCAATAGCGTACTCTTCCCTGCTCCATTGCTCCCTATTACAGTAATAAAATCTCTTTCCTCCACATGCAGGGAAACATCCGATAGTGCATGGACAATATCTGTAGCTCCTTGATGAAATATTTTGGAGATGTTATTTAACTGAAGCATATCGTGTAGTCCTCACTTGGGATACCACAATAGAAGTAATGATCAACAATCCCGCTATAAGTTTTAAATCATTGGGTGTTAATCCTATATAATATCCATGATAGCGAGCAAGAAACATAATAGCCCGAAACAACACAGATCCTAATATAACCCTTAAGATAATCATACTTATGCGATTCGATCGAATAAGAAATTCACCTAACATAACAGAAGCAAGCCCTGAAATAATAATTCCCTGACCAAGATTAACATCTGCAAATCCTTGGTATTGAGCAGCCAATCCACCAGATAATGCCACCAAACCATTGGAAAAACTAACACCTATGATTTTTAATGTATGAGGATTTTCCCCCACGGCCACAACCATTTGCTCATTATTTCCCAATGCTCCCAATGCTAGTCCAAGATCAGTATGAAAAAACAAATCAAGTAAGAACTTTAATAGTGCAAGCAACACAAGAAAAAATAACAATAGGGCCACTTCTTCTCTCACATAGGGACTAAGCATCTCCTTCACACGATCAAGACTGGTATGCATTCGCAACAATGGAAGATTAGCCCTTCCACCCAATACGCGAATATTAATCGACCATAACATAGTCATGGTGAGAATACCTGCAAGTAGGTGAGGAACTTTCAACTTTATGTGAATAAATGCCGTAATGCTTCCTGCCAATGCTCCTGCCAGAAAAACCAGCGGATAACTTATAAAAAAAGGCATCCCTGCCAGAACACTCACCGCCATTACCGCTGCACCCAATGGAAAAGTGCCATCCACACTAAGATCTGGAAAATCAAGCACTCGAAACGTGATAAACACACCGAGTGCCATAATTCCATATAAAAGCCCTTCTACAAAAATCCCTTCAAGCATATGCTAACGTATCGATCCGTTTTCTCGCACCTTTGATGCTTTCGAAAGAATATTTTCAGGAATCTGAAGTTTGAGAGCTTTTGCCACATCCAGATCGATAAAAATCTGAACATCATTTGGATTCGTCATATACTGCGTAGGAATATCAACTATTTTCTTTTCTTTATTCAGAATACTATACACCAATTTCCCCGTAAATCGTCCCATCTTATAGTAATCAAATCCCCAAGCCACTAATATACCTCCTGTTTCCATTGAAGAAGAAGGATCCGCCGACATAATTGCCACTTGATACTTTCTTGCGACATCGACAAGAGCAGGCAATGCAGACACTACCGTATTGTCTGTTGACACATAGAGTGCATCAATTCTTTTTGCAATAGATAACATAGCCGAACGCACTTCTGCGCTGTTATTAACTGTTGTTTCTACATAGTTAAGATTAAGTTTCCGCACAACTTCTTTTACAAGTCCTGCCACTACCACTGCGTTTTCTTCGCTACTGGTATAGACATGACCAATTGTTTTTATAGCTGGATTAATTTTTAACAGTAACTCAATCTGCTCTTTTACCGGCGTGCGATCCGATACTCCCGTAACGTATTCACAGCCTTTGTCATAAGATCTCACTATACCTGCAGCAACAGGATCAGTAACAGCAGTATAAACAACTGGAATAGTTTTAAGCGTCTGTACTAAAGCTTGTGCAGTAGGTGTAGCTATACCTATAGCCAACGAAACCTTATCGGCTTTAAATTTTTGTGCGATAGTTGCTGCCGCATTCAAATCGCCATTAGCATTTTGATCATCGTACTGTATATTCCACCCACGCGTACTAAGCTCATCCTTAATTCCTTTTTCAACAGCATCTAGTGCAGGATGCGCAATGATTTTGGAAATACCGATAGTAATATTCGTCTTCATGTCTGCATCGGATTCGCGTGAACCTGTTGCAAAAAGAAGAGTAAACCCACTTACCAAAAAGAAAAATAATGAAATTCGTCTCATAATAAACCTCTTAGGATTGATTATAACAAACTTTGAAATGCCCGTCGATATCTCTTGACCAAAATATTGAGAAACCACATGATATAATTATGAGAATAATCTGCTTAGATTTAGAAGGTGTGTTGATTCCCGAAGTATGGATAGCGCTGTCACACAAACTTAATATTTCTGAATTAATGCAAACCACCCGGGATATTCCTGATTATAATCAGCTTATGAATTACCGTCTTGATATTCTCAATCGAAACAATGTACGCATCCATCACATTACCGAACTTGTTGCCACAATGAAACCTCTTGAGGGTGCAAGAGAATTTCTCTCCCGCGCACGAATGTTTGGACAACCTATCATTCTTTCCGACACATTCGAAGAATTCATTATGCCTCTAATAAGCATGTTAGGAAATCCCCTTATTCTCTGCAACAATTTACATATAGACAACACAGGAGTTATACAATCATACCATATTCGACAAAAAGAAGGAAAACAACATGCTGTTCGCGCGCTTCAAGATTTAAAATATTTTGTTACTTCCATAGGTGATTCATATAATGATCTTTCCATGCTTCGTGCAGCCAATCAAGGTATTTTATTCCGCCCCCCTTTAGCTATAAAAAAACGTACCGAGTTTCCTGTTGTCACAACATATCAACAGCTACTTTCTCTTATTGAACATCCTTAGAAACACATGGAGGAGAAAGGAACACCGAGGTAATATTTGCTATCTGCAAATAAGTTTCATGATAACTCATACCTTTAGTGCATTCAAAAATATTTTTCTCTTCGCTCTTATAAAAGACCACAAGCGGGTGATTCAATAATCCTTCTTGCTCCTGGTAATCTATCCCCTTTCGAAATAAATATTGTGAAAAACTGAAATTATTTAAAGAAACAGCACTTCCATCCGTATGTACCACATAATCATATGCATCAAGCAACTCTTCAAAAGGTCCTTGTGAATAATGAAAAATACGTTTAATGGAACACTGTTTATTAACTAATCCCTTTTCACGCAATATAGCTTCCGCGCTGTCGATCATATTTCTAAAATGTCGATAGCCCAATGATGTCCTAAACATCATAACCGCAATATTAGTTGAAGAAGAATTCATATGTAAAAGGGCAGGAATATCATAATTAATAATGTGCAGAAGCTCCCCAGATTCTGTATGTACACGCTTAATACTTTGTCCTAGCATTTTTAACATATTCCGCCGATCCACCCAAAGAAAAAACAAATCTTCAGGACTTAATCGCAGTTTCTTTAATGCCTCAAAAGCTCCCAAAACTGTTTTCTCAGTAGCTTTTTGTCCACCCCACTTTTTAAACAAAACATGCATATGGGGAGTAAACGCTTTAACTCCGTGTATTGCATAATATAACCTCAGCGAATAATGCCGCTCAATAATTTGCCTTTCCACAATAGTATCGCCTGGAACATTGGCAAGATATACAAGAGTAAGTTTTCTTCGGTATTCTTTTTGTTCTTTGATAATACGTAAAAGCGTACTTTCTACTTCCAGACCGTTATACTGTGGTCGAAGATAAAGAACAATATCCCGTGTATTAGGTTGTTCGGTTGGACCATCATACGGTATTAATACGGAAGGACATCGTGGGTTCATAATTACCTACGCATAGTTAAAAGAACATTAAGGCTTAGTTCTCCCATTGTACATGGCATTTGGGTATTCCAAGCATCTAAAACACGAGGATGTGTTTCTCCAAAAATACCAATATATCGATCATTTTCTGTCATTACCAAAGCACAACGTCCTGTAATAAATCTAGGATCTTCAGTATTTTCAAACCGATATGGCAAAGACAAATAATATAAAATAGCAGATACTTGTCGATGCACTGCATTAAAATCTGCAATAGAAGAAGCATGAAGAAATCCCACCATATCTTCGGTTATTGGTTCTTGCTCCCAATCATCATGTATACTTCGCAAAGAACGTTGCACCGTTTTACCTATTTCAAAAATACTGTGTGGGTAAACCGCATCCGCCGATATAGATTCTGCACGTAAAAGAGCTGGAAAGATGGAATTTCGTACATATGAAAAGTTCATTGACATAGGATTATCAATAATAATCATGCATTGATCAACACGATCCCATTCTGAACGAGGATACATTTTTTCAACAAAATCTTCACGTGACCCAAGATAGTGAAAGACCATTTCTTGATATCCAAGCCCCACCATAATACCATTTAATTCTCTACTCAGCAATTCCACATCACTAAGCCCCCCCACTGTAAGTTCAGAAGGCAATTCAGGAGTAAACGTGTCTATCCCATGTCCAATCATAATATCTTCAATAATATCCACACCATGCAGAAAATCATTACGATATGCAGGGGGAGTAACTGTGATGGTATCTAAATTCAAGTGAGCAGGAACTCCCATCCTCGTTAATGCTCGCATTATATGCTCATCGGAAAGCTGACATCCTAGCAAACGGGAAATATCTGCACGATTGACATGCTGTTCACTTTGAAAATAATATGGCGTCGTATACGTTTTATCAGACATTTGTACACAAACCGATTCAATTGTGTATCCCATATCAGATAAATTACAAGCAATAATGTTAAGAGCGAGATGAACAACTGAAAACATTGTACCCGTACACTCAATAAAAAAACACTTATCTCCTTCTCGTATCATTCCCATATCATGACTATTAATAATAGGAGGAAAACTTAATACATTATCCTTTGCATCAAGTAGTATTGGATACCCACTTTTAGTCTTAATCGCATGCGCATATTCAATACCTTTAGGATGTCCTGTTAATATCTGATCCAATGTCATGGGCTCTTGTGCATCCAGGGGACGAAATTTCCTAGTAGATGATGCGACTGTATATGAAATAGGAAAACAGATATTGTCATAAGGATACACACCAATAGCCAATGTCTCTCGTCTTCTTCCAAAATTCTCCGAAAGCTTCTCCTGCATTTGAATTATTTCAAGCAACACTGTCTCATCTATAGGTCGACCTCTGACCACACATGCAGCAATATACGGACGAACATTCCCTATTTCTTTGGTAACATTTATTGTACGTTCCTGCAATCTTTTATCATCGTGACATATGGGATGAAATGAATATTTTGGCATGTTTTCTCCGCGTAACAATTTTAACTGGCGCACAAGCCCTACCTCAGACCATAAATCTGGACGATTAGTATCATTAAATTCAACTCTTAACACATCATCTTCCCATCTGTCAATCTCACCCTTAACATGCTCCAGTAGTTTCTCAAGTTCCCGGCGTGATACTGTACCCAATGCTCGAGTTACTTGCGGCATACGTATATCAATCTTTGGCATAACGATTCCTTCTCATGCGTACAGTGTCTATTTCATAGGAAAACAAATCGCGTAAATCACTTAATCCAAGATGAAACAAAGCCATTCTATCAATACCCAAGCCCCACGCAAGTACGGGAACATCAACCCCCAGAGATTTACTTACTTCCGGACGAAAAATACCGGATCCTCCCAATTCAAACCAGCCTATTGTCGGATGTTTAATATGTACTTCCACCGAAGGTTCAGTAAAAGGAAAATATCCAGGTACATATTTAATTTCTTCTGCTCCCGCAAACTTCTTTGCAAAGATAGATAAGAGTCCTAACAAAGTTTTTAACGTTACAGTATGTCCCAATACGATTCCTTCCAATTGGTAAAAGTCACAAAGATGAGTAGCGTCTACTTGATCACGACGAAAACATCGCAGCACTCCAAAATATTTTCCTGGAATCTTCGCATAAGGCAATGTTTTTGCCGAAAGTACGGTACCTTGGCTGCGCAAAATAAGCCGCTTAGCAAAATCACGATCAAATGCATAACGCCACCCTAAACTTTCAGTATCCCCTCCATCTTCATGTGCACGAACTACTTGTTCAAAATAAGGTTCTTCTATATATGCAGCATGTGTAGGTTGACGTACTGAATATACGTCATGTACATCACGTGCAGAATGAAACTGCGGCATAAAAAGAGCATCAGAATTCCAAAATTCGGTTTCTACCAACGGTCCATCGAACTCTTCAAATCCCATTCCAGTTAATTTATCTTTAATGTCTCTTAAGTACTGACAATATGAATTTGTACGCCCAAGCAAAACACGTACAGGAGGCATTTGCGCATCATAAGAACGAAATCGCTTGCCCTGCCATTTTTGTGTTCTCAATAATTCAGGAGTAAGGGCTGCCAATTCTTCGCCTGTAATATTCATTTCTTTTAGTTTTTGAGCTGCTGTTATTCCTTCTGCGCTTAGTTTATATCGCGTATATGAAACTTCGCCTAGACGAAATAAAGTGGAAGAAGCGCCTCTCTTACGGCAAATCATTTTCATGATTTCTTTCTCATCTGTTGTAAGTGACTCTTCCTTTAACATTCCTGTTTTAGCCTGTGTAAGAAGCTTATCAATTAAGTTTCCTTTGGCTACATCAGTACGGCTTCCTAATCGCACATTACGTTGTTTGTCAACAATGATTGCCTTTAGCTTTACCAATCGACCAAATGCTGCTCCCACAATATCTGGCGCAAAAGACAGATCATTGCGTAATGTAGACATAGTACAAGCCCCCTTTTTCGAGAGTACCTTACATATTACAGACTCTACGGTACCTTTTTTTACATATTTCATCCCAAACGGCGTACACTCGTATACGACAGTCGTTGTTTTTCCTTCTTCATATATATACTCTCGTGTTATTAGTCGACTGATCGCTTGATTGGCCTGCCCTTCGTTAAGACCTAATGTATCTACGACATACCTTACAGTAATAATATCAGCAGCACTGAAAGAACGAAGAACTTTTATCTCCAAGGGATGCAAATGTAGCTCAGAACACATAATAAATTATAAGGGCATTATAGAAAAGATTCCGAAAGAATGCAACGTAAATTTATTCACCATACGTAAGCCACTATAATGAACAAGCTTTAAATGCCATATCATACTGTGGTTCCTGTGTTATTTCTTCCACACACTCAACATACACCACTGTATTATCTGAATTTAACACCATGACAACACGTGCATATAATCCTTTTAAAATAGAATCAACAAGCTCTACACCATAGTCTTTTCCAAAATGACTACGAAACCCAGACAACAAGCATGCGTTGTGAAGCGATTGTGTGTGTCGAAAACGTTTTAATGCAAAAGGTATATCTCTTGATATACATAAAAGAACTACGTTGTCATGGTTACCAATCAATGTATCGAAAGTAGTCACTGAGGTAGCGCATACATGAGTATCTATGCTGGGGAATATATTACATAGTTTTATTTTCCCAGAATAGTCTTGTAATTTCTTTTCCGATAGATCATCATCAACCAACACAAACGGAGGAGCTTTGCTTCCTTGTAAAAGAAATGAAGCACAAGTATGCACTAGAGTCCCGTTAAGCTTGATTTTTGAATCATTCATATAAAGACTTTCTGTTAAAAGTATATCCAGCAAATACTATACAACATGCTTAGGATTCCACACACTCAAGTCGAGGAACTGCTATTTTATTTCCATCTTTATCTTTAAAAGATCCTCGTGCAATCATAATCAAATCGACTAATGCACCAACACCCCACAATCCCAGTGTACAGAACCAAATAATGCCCGTACCAGTTTTCCTGACATAAAACCGATGCGCACCAAAAAGACCCCATAACATTGCAAAGAGCACAGTTGATGACCACTTATATGAATCCTTTGCGTCGGGCGCTGCAAGAGCATTACCTTTTGCATCAGAAAAACGCCCACTAGCAACCAATATGGTATCAATAATATGAAACGCTAAAAACCCGAGAATAAAGATAAGAAATATACTCCCCCTCCCTGGTCCTATATCAATGTCGCTAACCAAAGTACTACTATTAACCATGGGAAGAAGTCCCACCCAAAATGAGGGATTAGTCAAAAGATTAACGCCTGATTCTATGCCCGTTGATACCATCGAAAGAAATAAGATTACAATTCCTAAAACGATAATAACACGTAACAATCCTGTTGCTATTTTCCCCACATAAAACCGGTGTGCACCCACACAACCTAATGTGGCAAACAATACTAATACACTAAGCCATTTTTTTTCAATCATACTTTACATCTTATAACATAAACACTAGTTTATGCAATCTTAATTAATGTGGCCGAACAAATACTACTTTTGAAAGTTGTTCACGTGCCGGAAGTTCCTGATGATAACTTGAAATTGCAAAGAAATAGCCTTCCAAGTTAGTCAACCCTTTAACAGTGGCGTGTGTACGCAACCCTACATCAATCGGAGAAGTAATCCCATCGCTTCCCTGTAATCTTCGTGCATTCTTACCAAAATAAATCTTATACCCATCTACACGTTCATCTTCTACTGACGACCATTCAAGAAAAACTTCTCTATCTCCTCCCTTTGCAAGCACATATTCTGGAGGAGACAGCTGTTCAAAAGAACGATAAAATATTTCCATTCGCATAATGTGTGGCGATTCAGATTGATCCTGCCCATACGCATCAAGCTTTAGTTGGATGTATTTCCCTTCTTCATTAATTATCCCTGAATCAGGAATTTTTCTCCATTTGCTACTCAGAATCACATCTTTATCTTTCAAATATCGTTCAGATATTAGTCGATAATATGCCGTTATGAAACTTCCTGGTGTAGTATCTCGAACAATACGTACACGATAAACCAGTGCACCGTAATCGCCCAAGGATAATACTTTACTCACAACCTGACCATGTTCGTATCGCACCGAGATATCAGGCAACATATCGCCTTTTGAGATAATGATATCATCCATAAGACCATTCCATTTCTTCCCGATATGTATTTTCCCTGCGTTGTACACAATAAGCATATATTGCTGTCCACTCTCGTTTCCAGTGTTTGTTGTATGTTCAATCGCCTGAGGTATGTTGTTCATGTCATATTCAATCATATTGTCTTTAAAGCGCATCATATGATGTGACCATTGATTAGGCACCAATGGTGTATTTGATTCCAAAGTATAATCATGGAATTTTCCCTTTGCATCGACAAAAACATTCTTAAAATACCATACAATGCGCGAATTCCATACCTGCGCATATATTCGCTGAGTAACAATAGAATTCGGACTTCCTATCCAATAAAACAGCCGACTTCCTTCCTCTATGGAGAGTGGATATACCCACATTTCAATATTTAATTCTCTTTTCTGCCCAGGCCCAAGTAATGATTGTGGCGGAACATTGAAGATTACCTCGTTGTTTTCATGAAATAAACCAGCATATTCCCCAACTCGTGCGTAGCCTTCAGACTTTCGCAATGCAGTATCATAAAATACATCATAAGATGTTCTAGCTCCTTTTTCAAATGAAAGATAAAAATCAGCAGATGTAATAGCAGAGATTGTAGCACATTTTTTCAACGTTAGCTGTGAAATTACAGCATTTTGTGACTGCTGAAAAAATCCTCGTTTAGATTCAATGAGATCCCAGCCTTCAGAATCTCCTATTATAATATGTTGCCACAACTGCTCTTCTGCATGCAAGGTAAAAAGAAAGGAAAAAGCACAGAACATACCCCAGCAGCGAATAATGAGAGCTATCATACTGAATTATCGGATATAATAAAGTAGATGCTGAATGAGAAAATGAAACATCATTTAAAGGCTCTTGCTAAACAAGCCCCCGAACAAGCAGGCGTATATCTTATGTATAACAAAAAGAAAACTGTGTTATACGTGGGGAAAGCAAAAAATCTTAAAAAAAGATTGCTTTATTATTTTCGACCGCAATCTAATAAATACGACAAAAAAACTGAAATTCTCGTACATAATGTTGAAGATATCCATCATATAGTAACGCGCTCAGAATACGAAGCCCTCTTGCTCGAACATAAATTGATAAAACAATACCATCCTCGTTATAATATTGAACTTAAAGACGGTAAATCATATCCTGTAATACGCATTACACAAGAAGTATTTCCAAGAGTTTTTCGAACTCGACGTATTATACATGATGGTTCCACTTATTATGGACCATTCCCTAATGTGCAAATGCTCGATAAATATTTATCTCTTATCCAAACATTGTACCCCCTACGCCGTTGTCGAAAAATGAAAAAAAGAAATAGTCCGTGTCTCTATTACCACATTCAACAATGTGCAGGAACTTGTGCGGGGAAGATCTCTTCTCAGGCATACCTACACCGTATCCAATCAATCAGAGAATTGTTAGCTGGTAACTGCGAGGACATCGTACAATCTTTAAAACAGAAAATGAAACTGGCAGCGCAAGCTCTTGCTTTTGAAAAATCAGCTCAATACCGCGATGCTATCCAGCTTATTATCGAGATCCAATCACAGCAAAATATGTTACGTTTCAATGAGCGTATTCACGATTATATTGGATATGTGCGAGAACAAGATATATTAGTGTTTACCGTCTTGCATATACAAGCAGAGCACATTGTAGGGTCAAGTGTATATGCTTTACGGAACCCCTTGGAAAACATCGGCGAACAACTATCTGCTTTCTTAATGCAACATTATCAATCACTTCATACCATACCACAAAAAATATTTATTCAACATCATGTTGAACAAGAAAATGATATTATTCGTTTTTTGCAGAAGAACGCAGACCTTTGTCCCCGTATTATAACTCCTCAAAGTAAACAAGAAGCCACATTTATGAACATAGCAATCGAGAACGCCTGGTTTGAACTTTATAGTAATCACGCACGAATAACTGCTAAAGAAAAATTAATTTCCTTGCAAAAATTACTTAAGTTGCCCCATATTCCTTTGCGTATAGACGGGTTCGATGTCGCACATATCGCAGGAAACCACACGGTTGCTTCAATGGTTTACTTTAGAAAAGGGAAGGCAGATACTCAAAAATACATGCGCTATCATATAAAAACTCTCAAACGGGGTAAAATTAACGACTATGCAGCTATATATGAAGTGATTATTAGACACTATACACGCATAAAGAATACAAAAAGACCATTGCCCGACTTGATTCTCATTGATGGCGGTAAAGGACAAGTTAACCGAGCACTCCAGGCATTAAATGTACTATGTTTATCCATTCCCCTCGTTGGACTGGCAAAAAAGAATGAAGAACTGTTTCTCCCCCTGCATGCCAATAGCATCCGGCTTCCAAAGAATCATCCAGGATTGCACATATTGCAACATATACGAAATGAAGCACATAGATTCGCCACAAATTTTCGGGCAAGTTTACAACAAAAAGAATTACAGTTTTCTTTTCTTAACACAATATCAGGCATAGGCCCCAAAAGAGCAACACATATCATGCAGTCATACGAAACATTATCACAAATACTCACCGTCCCAATAAATATTTTTTCCAAAACAATAGGATTACCAAAAGAAGTGGCACAGAGAGTACAACAACATATCTCACAATTACTTGACAGTGAATAACAAATCTTCCGATTGTTGCACACATAAATAGCCCGATGGAGCAACAATAAGATAATATAACAATAACCTCAATGTTTCATGTTGTAGCTCTTCTACGAGGTTACGTAATAATACATCAGCTTCTGCAATAATTGAAAGACAGTACGCGATATTTTTAGTAGTTGTTGCCAGTCTCACACATGTAGCTTGATACTTTTTCCCATGAACTCCTACCATTTGCAAAGCTTCTGCCATAGAAGTCCCCTTTTGTTTTAACAATATAATTCTTTCCACCTTTTGGTATTGCCAGAATAAACGCATCACTACATTATATGCAGATTCATGTGCCCGAAATAATGAATCTAAAACACGTAGAGATGAAGGAAAGTCTTTTTGGGCAAGAAAATCAAACAATCGAAAAATAGTTTCGTACCGTGAATGATACACATACGATTCTACATGTTCTAATGTAATATGCTTTTCCAAAACAACGCTACATACCTGCTCCACAGACTCCTTCAAGCTTGTCGTTACTCCTTCTGCCAACTGAATAATCATTTGAATAGCATCATTCTCAATGTGATACCCTTGTTCTTTACAATACCGAGCAACATATGTTGCTTTTTGCGACTCAAAGAGTTCCCAAAAAATCTTTTTCCGTGCCGCAGGAAATATCTGTTCAACACCTTTCGGAAGGGTAGTTTGCAGAGACTCAACAACAAGTAAAACAGAAGCATCGTTATCTCGAACATACGAGGTTAGCCTTTGTTTTTCTCCCTTGCTACGCAGATATTCCGCATTTTTATACACAAGGACTACTGAATGAGAAAACAAAGCACGATTATAAAAGGATACAGCCAAATCCTCTATCGAAGTTTCTTCAGCATAAAATGTATGAACCTCAGGATGTGGTAATGTTGCAATCAGTTTATGTAAGAATGCTTTTTTTTGTCCTTCTTCAGGCCCAAGTAACAACCATGCAGCGATATGCCCTCCTTGTTAATCCAAGAAGTTCTCTTATTTGTTATTATTACCGCTATATGTTCGAAAGCTACATATAAGTTTACCTACAATATACACATCCTGTACATAGAGTGCATGAAAGCCGGGATTTTCTGGGACTAACTTTACCCTACTGGCTTCCAGATCATACCTACGGATAGTAATCAGATCATCAATAATGGTGGCTATAATATCACCACTTTGAATCTCCTCCTGATAGGCAATAACTACTAAATCGCCTTCAAGAAGTCCAGCTCCCGTCATGCTTGCATCTCGCATATATGTAGCAAATGATGTATCCGCCGGCACAAACTCAGCTGGAAGGCATACCCTCCCTTCGTGATTCTCCACCGCTAGTACAGTTGTACCTGATGCCGCTTTATTGATGACGGGAATCTCCACCACCATTTGTCTATCTAACAACTGAGGAATAAAAATACTCCTTGCTCGGTTAGGACGGCATTCCAGCACTCCCTTTTTCTCAAGTGCCTTAACATGATCATATGCGGCCTTAACCGATATGTCAAAATTTTTACCAATTTCCCGAAAAGTAGGTGCCGATTTATGGCGTTCAATACTTTCCTGGATAAAACTTAATATCTCAGTTTGACGTTGTGTAATACTTTTCATATTCTTTCCTAAATCCTATAATTTAACATCTAATCTATTATATACAATTACTCAAAAAAGATAAATACCTTTTATCTAATTTATTCTCCCTAGCTATAATTAACACATACTACCATATAATCGTTACGCATTATTTTCTTCCTGCACACTATTAAATACTTGTGCTAAGGTTTCAGCTGCCCGTACTTCATCTTCTCCTTCTGTTTCAATAGTAAGTCGTGTATCATACGAAGCCCCAAGAGCAATAACCCCTAAAATTGATTTTGCATTTACTCTATCTTCTCCTTTTTTAAGAAAAACAGAACTACGAAATTTCACCGCAATCCCCACTATTTCTGCGGCTGGTCGCGCATGAATGCCTGATTTATTCTTTACTACTACTTCTTTTGTAAACATCCTCTTTATATATTAATTAATCAAACTGCGTTTTCGTCAATGTCTTTTAGCTTTTTTATTAAAATTTCTTTTTGTTTCATATTTTCTGGTTGTTCCATTTGCTTCTTTACTATTCTATCCAACTCTCTCGCTGCATTATACTCCATACTTTTCAATCGCTCATTCATAGCCGCAACCTCTATGATAATAGAAAGATTTCTTCCTGGTTTGACTGGTATTTTTACATAAGGAAGTAAAACACCCAATATTTTTCGAGTTTTTTCCTCAGCTCCCACACGTTCATACTCTTTCTGTTTATCCCAAGACTCCAATTCAACAATAAGTTGGATTTGTTTGACATTTCGTACTGCTCCAATACCAAAAAGATGTGGAATATTAACTATTCCCAATCCTCTTATCTCCATAAAATGCGCTACATCAGGATTTCTTCCCCTTGCCAATAGACCCCTCCCTCCATACATCGCATATACTTCCACTACATCATCGGCCACTAATCTATGCCCCCGTTCTATCAACTCCAGCGCCGTTTCACTTTTTCCTGCTCCCGAATCTCCCATGATCAAAACACCCGCTCCAAATACTTCCACACATACCGCATGGAGCAGTTTTCTTGGTGCCAGAATAGCTTCCATAAAACGAATGAAGCGAATAGAGAACTCTGATGTACTTAATGATGTCTTTAACAATGGACATTGATACTGATTGGCCAACTCAGCAAGAAAGGAAGGAGGTTCTACATTATGTGAAAAAACAACACAGGGAACTTCCTCCTGCATAAGCTTCCCCACATTTTTACGCAATGTATCAATATCAAGGTACGCAAGATATGAATTTTCTCCTCGCCCGAATAATTGGACTCTTTTTGATCCAAAATTATCAAAAAATCCGGTAAGCGCCAATCCTGGTCGGTTTATTTCTGCAGTAAAAATATTTCGTTCTCCTCCCTTCCCTTCCATTCCGGCAAGCACACGTAATTTTAGGTTGTCTTTTCCTATCGCAGAAGAAAAATCTAATATATCTTTTACTGTCATATCTTTTTTTGTGTCTAACAGAAGTCTGCTTTATTTTCTCATGTTTTCTTACTGTTATCAGTGCTTTTTTAAATAAAACATTGAATGCACTGCATAACATATACTCTTTTTCCTTGGATATAGCAACAGTTTTCTTTCAGAAATATAACTCGTACCTCATGCAGACATATATTTTCTTTATTATAACGACAATAAACAATATTGTATACATAATTATAGTATTTCTATGCTTTTGTATTTTATCTCTTATATCTTAATTTATAGTACTACGCATAATCATCTGCCGGTACTTTGTCACTGTTCTGCGTGCAATACGAACACCTTGTTCAACAAGTTTATCCGTCACGTATTGATCACTTGGTCTTTTTAGAGGAAATTCAGCAAGAATATGCTCAATGATTGCCATAATATTATTACGAGATATTCCATTTATACCATTAACAAAGAAAAATTTTAATGGATATATTCCTTGAGAGGTTTGTACAAAACGATTATTGCTGATCCTAGAAATAGTAGATTCACTCAATGAAAGAGATTTTGCTATTTCTCTCTGCGCCAATGCACGCAGATGTGTTACTCCAAAGAAAAAGAAATCTTTTTGCATCTCCATGGTTGCTCGAATAACTTTTAAGCTTGTACGTTCACGTAATCGAATACTTCTGATAAAAGCTTTCGCCGCTTGCACATATACTTTGGCAAATAACGCAGTATCATTATGCTGTGAAACACCATGTAACAATCGTTCAAATTCATGATTAATACTCAAGGAACGTGATATTTCATTTTGAGGTACTACAATAATTTCTCCATATTTTGCATATACGCGAGCATCTGGAAACACATATGCTGTCCTGCCTTTCGCATAATTGCGCCCAGGATAAGGAGAAAGTGTCTTAATATATGTAAGACAAACATCAAATACGGCAGTTCCTTCCCGCTTACGAATAACATGCATATCCTCCTGAGAATAAAACAACTGTTGAAGTACATGTTCCGTACGAGGTGGCGAATCTTTTTTCAAACGACACTGGACCAAAAGCGACTCCCGATAATCTGTTACGCATGTACCAATGGGATCTAAATTTTGCACAACACACATTGCTCTATGTACTTGATCACGCATATTCTTGGGAAAAAGATCATACGGATCCTCGATATGAAACCCATTTTCATCAAGATTGTTAATCAAAACACGTGCAATATCAATTATATTCTTATCTTCCTTCTGCATAGAAAGCTCACGTAATAAGTAATCTTGCAGTACTTCGTACTGTGTTATATTTTGGATGTCTTTTCCCTCTATATATGTATTGTGTGTATTATGAAATTGTTTATCATTTTCTATAGAAGAATTTGTAAAAGAACTTTGCTTTTGTTCCTCTTTTATTTCAAGCGCAAGATTCTTTTCCAATTCTTGTCGCACTGTTTGCATAAGTTCTATTCCTGACATTCTCAGAATTTTTAAAGATTGGATCATTTGAGGACTCAAATGCACCTTAGGACGAAGAGAAAGATGAACTTGTTGTTCAGGTCGCAATGTTTCCTGAATACGCATCTTATTATTATAACTGTTTTGACGCTTCTTATTCAATAAGAAGTTATTAGCAATATTCCTTGACGTATGATCTTTCTTATGAGAAAATATTCCTACGGGCTGTGGCGCAGGGGTTTAGCGCACATGTCTGGGGGACATGGGGTCGGCGGTTCAAATCCGCCCAGCCCGATAAAGAATTACCCACATGTATATTCTGGACAAGACAAGCATACTTTATAAAGAAACAGCTCACACAAACTTCTTTCTTACCTATATGAAGATTATATCGATTTTTATCATCATAAGCATATGAATCGTATTACGTGCATAGACATGGGAGGAAGCAGCATCAAACTCGGCATCGTAGAAAAAGAGGAAATAACAAAATTTGCCCGCATTGCGTACAATAGCAATGATAAATTTTTAACCATTATACAATTTCTTGCCTCTTTGATTGATAAAAATACACAGTTTCTTGCACTTTCCTTCCCCGGTCCCTGCGATTATGCAAACGGCATCGTTCTTGTCAATAAGCAAGAAAAATTACAAGATTTTTATAAGAAAAACATTCTGACTGCCTTATCTCACGCATGCAAACTTCCTATTCATAATATCCGTATGCGCAATGATGCTGAATCTGCCATTATAGCAGAAGCACGTTATGGAATATATGCAAGTGAGAAAAGAATATTAGGAATAACACTTGGAACAGGATTTGGATCAGCTATCATAGAAAAAGGGAACCCTATACATATTCCTCATCGATATGCAAAAGATGGTTCATTGTACACCATTCCATTCAATAAGCAAAAGGCAGACAGTATTTTCTCAACAAGGGGAATACTTGCTCTTGCCTCATCAATGGGAATATCAGGTAAAAATGTATACACACTCGCAATACATGCACGATCAAAACAACAACAAGCAGTTCGTGTATTTCAAGAATTCGGAGCACAACTAGGAATATTTCTTTCCAAACAATTGGATAAGATTAATCCTGCATATATCATTGTACAAGGTGGAATATCCTACACATTCTCCCTTTTTTCTCATTCCTTGACTAGCAAACTTCGCATCCCTGTATATCAAGGTAGTTTTGGAGAAAAAGCTGCCCTTTTAGGTGCTGCAAATCTGTTTAGCGTGGAAAAATGATATCTGATTGAGAGAAAAAAAAGTCGTTCTTGCTAAATATTTGATCAAACTCTCCCCCAGGCATTACATGCGTAAGAATAATAGAATTCCACCCCCCGAGAAAAGTAAAGTTATTTTCTTTTTTAAAATCCATCCTATCTTCACTGTTAAAGAGTGTGGTATAAAGATACTGTACAAGTTTCTTTCCTTGTTTGCTATCCGCAAAATCCTTTCTTATTTGTAGATATACAGGGAAAAAAACTTTTTTGGGAAACGAAACGATAGAAAATTGTACAGGCGATTGTGAAACAATTAATTCAGCCTGAGATCGAAAAATCATCATTGCAGATCCAATATGCAATTGAAGAAACATATGAATAGTATTTGATACATCTGAACTTAGTAAAGCATGTTCATGTAGGAATCTTCTAAAAAAACGACGGATCAATTTTTTATCATTTTTATATAAATCCTGCGCTTGTGCCCATAAAGTAAGATACACTAGAAATCCCGAATATGTCTGTGCCAAATGCGGAACAAGAATTTGTGTATTAGTTTCTAAAATATCCTGCCATGTTTTTATGTACTTTCTTTTTACCAATAAAACTACTTCTAATGGATGTCCCACTTCACCCAAAACCATATATTCAGGAAATTCTTTTCCTTTACCTCTATCCCACTGATATGTCTTGGTAAGACCTATACTACTTCCTATCATAATTTCTGGTTGGATCTGTTGTACGAAAACTGCGGATTGAGGAATATATTCTATCGTACGCTTTATAAAGTTAAACCTATGAGAATCTCTGCTTCTTGATGAACTAGCAATATAATTAATTGCATTACCTATGTTTAGATCTTCTTCAAATTCGAATAAAATCTTTATATCAGAACTTTTCTTTTGTGTATGACATGCCAACACTCCTAAAAGGATAATTCCAAGTAAAAGATAATTTATCTTTATAAGGATAATTTTCATAATTTATTATATAATCTTATATCTAATGAATATATAAATAACAGAGCCCAAAACTTCCATCATTACTAATTTAGCTAATTATAGGGTAATACTTATTAAGCCAATTGTTCACACTAGTATTGAGAAACACGCATTTGTGATAATAGTCTTTATAATTTAATTACTACGAGATCTATCTTTTAATTATTGGCTAATTCGTTTTTCATATTCTGGAAGATCTATCATAGGAGGTCGTTCTTCTTCAGTAATATCAAATTCAAGAAGTTCATATTTTTGCTCCATCACACGAAACTGCCGAAGTTTCTCGGTCAACACTGCATCCTGAGAAACTAAACCTAACTTAATCATCCGCGCCCAAAAAACCTTTAATATACCAAAAGACATTTTTCCTAATCGCTGGGTATCTTGATTGCGATGTACTCTACGCTCTAGGTCAGTCTGGGCAAATGCATTTAGTCCAAAAAGTGTATGTACATCTATAATGTGGGATGTTTCCACACCATACCCAACCGGAAATGGAATAGCTTCCAACACTTCTCTACGTACTGCGTATTCCCCAGATAAGGGTTGAACAATCGCGGTTAATTCTGGAAAAAACAGCGAAAACAGTGGCCTGACAAGTATCTCAGTAACACGTCCACCCCCTGAAGGTTGTATAGTTCCTGCATCAGAGAGGGGTCGATCATAAAAAGCTTTTACGTATTTTATTTCTTTGTGATAAATCAGCGGACCAACTAGTCCATACACAAACCGAGGATGGATGTTTTTAATATCTGCATCAATATAAACAATTATATCTCCTTTTAATTGATATATTGCTTTCCAAAGATTTTCTCCCTTTCCTTTCTTTTCCCCAAGATGTGGCAAAATATCTTTAGATTGATACACGTCAGCACCAAAAGCGTGGGCCACTTCCATAGTTTTATCAATCGATCCTGAATCAATAATGGCTATTTCGTCTATAAGAGGATACCGTTCTATAAGTGCAGAGCGAAACACCACTATTTCTTTGCCTATGGTTTTTTCTTCATTTAAAGTAGGAATACAGAGCGAAATAGTCTTTTCTTGCCTTTTCTTTTCCTTAACTAAAGAATTTATATCAGCAAAGAGAGAATGATGAAATGTATTATGTTTCAACCATCTTTCTACTTTACTCATCATCACAATATCCTTCATCAATAGCACTTATAATTGTAATAAGTTGTGCAATACCTTGTGAAAGTGGTTCGATCATTACCTGTTCATTTACCTCATTATATTTCTTCGCAAAAGTCATACCAATGGTAATAGCAGGTATTTGATGTGCGATACATGCAGCAAGTTCCGAAGTACTAGGAGAAAGACGAGAAGGAATCTCTAATGCATCCATGGTTGCCTGTGCGACATGCACTAAAGGATGTAAAAATGAAATTCCCCCAGGGGCTCTTCTAGCAATCTCATAAAACTTTACTTCCCCTCCCGAAGATGCAGCCACTTCCACACAGACGTTTCTTATTTTACGTTCCAATGACTGTACCATAGTTGCCGATTCACTGCGTACTTCAAGTTGTAAAGTTGCCTGAGTTGGTACTATACTAAAAGCCGCACCACTTTCTATTGCATTCAAAACAATGGTACTACGTGGGCGTTTCGGTTGTGGAATTTCTAATATCTTGTTAATTACGTCATTTATATTAACAATAGCACTTTCTGCACCAAATTTTGTCCAATCATATTCTTCAGGAAGACTATAACGAATTTCTCCTTGTAGCATCCCGATCGACGAATAACTTAACCGTCCTAATCTATGTCCTTCTACACAAATAGCATAATCAATTGGCATAAACGGGTTTTTTAAGAAATATTGTATTCCTTCCAGATTTCCTCTTCCCAAACTATGCGAAGATGCCATTAATAATATGTTCGTCCGAAACTTCAACGAAAGACGTTCTAAAATAAGCGGTAATGTGGTAAGCACAGTAACACCTAGACTATTATCTGCCAATCCAACCCCAGTTACCATATTCTGTCTTATACTCACAGTATGATCTATCTTTTGCGGAAAGACAGTATCCAAATGTGCTATTAACAAGACTGTTTTTGCTTCTTCTTCACCTTTTATAAGACCAAATACATTTCCCATTTCATCGCTGACACAATCATCTACATTACTTGCTGTAAACCGCTCCGATACTAATTCTTTTTTATAGCGCTCGGAAAATGTAGGCGCAGGAATTTCTCCAATCATTACCAGATCAGCAAGCACAATATTACGATATTCTCGTATTCTTTTCTCATGTTTTTTTGCCTGCTTGAATATTTTATCCATAACCCTACTAAAAAAGCATAGCATATATAGGCATGTTCTGGTAATAACTTGACAAGTCCTGAAAAAAGTATATTATAGTATGCATGGGGGTGTAGCTCAGCTGGCTAGAGTACTTGAATGGCATTCAAGAGGTCACGGGTTCGAGTCCCGTCACCTCCATCTAAAGAATTATGGCACAAGATGCAAATACACAGAATGATCTTAGTGATCTTTTTCAAGATCTCCCGAAGGACCCCGGTGCTTCCTTGGAGGAATCTGCCGATTCGCCTGCAGAGCAAAAACCAGCAGAAAGCTTTCAAAAAATAGAAAAACTTACTGGTCCTGTACAAGAAAACTGTTTCCCAAATTCAAGTTTTGATGATTTAATGAGCACTGCAGATTCCGAAATTGCTGCTCGCTTTCAATCATTATTTCAAAAATTCTACGCTACCCAAGATCCACAAGAACGAACTGATGCCCGAGGCCGGTTGATTCCTACCTTCTGGAACTTGGCAGAATCGTTAGCAAAATATTGCTCGTCCAAGAAAACCATCCCAGCTCATTTGCGTAACTTCTTTCGTTTCGGTGTTGTAGATCCAAAGCTTATTTCGGAAGAGCATCGTAAGTTCCTGGCTTCACTGTTCCTCACTCCTGAGACAAAAGATCCCATATTTTACACGGATGAATGGCTTCATCAAGTAACTTCAGGAAAAATTGCTCCTAGCGAATTAGATGAAACCCAAACTGTCAATCAAGCGAGATTCTTAAAAGGCAATGTAAAACTCGATAAAATACGTTCACACTTAGATATGAAACTCCAAGCCATGGAAGCTTATAATATCAAGATTACTGGAAAAGAAAATTCTCTTATTGAAGCTGCGCAGCACTTACAACAAAGAACTCCAGATCCTGAATTAAATAATCAACGACCTCCATATGAGCGAGATCATAAAAAACGTCTTTCTGATATCAGTACTCTTATTAAGGATCTGTCGCTACTTAATCATAAATTGGAATTGTCTACCAATGAGTATATACGTAGTATGCATCAACTAAAAAAACTAGAACACGAAAGCTCTGAAGAAGAATCTACATCGTTTAATCAAAATATAGCTCTTTCAGAAATGCGAATTGTTCGGCAAATGGTTAAACTTTGTATTGGTCGATCTGGCAACCACTTTCCTTTTCTATCTAACCCTTATTTCTCTGGAGAGCTTATTAATATTGGGTTTAGAGAAAATATCATCAATATTCTGGCTGAGATCGAATTTCTTGATAACAACGTGTTTACACGTACTCATCGAGATGTGACCACACGAATAATTCCAAATATTCTATTAGTACCTAGTTATGGAGATCTTGGTATTTGCTGGTCACCCTTTGAAAAATATTCAAGAGGAACAAGTCGTGGAAGAGTGATTATTCCCATGTACCCCCGAAATCTAAAGATTGCTGTCACAGCAGCGGTTGCAGATCTTCGATGGCAAACCGCAAAAGAAAAATCCTCGCGTTTCTGGATGGAAGAAGGTCTCACTGGCTGGTATTATGATTACTTTTCATCAAACAAGCTAAAAGGTGATATCAAACAACATTTTATTCGAGACTATATTTTCTGGATTCAGAAAGAAAGTGAAGGAACTCAAAAATTATCCAGAGAAGTAAGAAGTGTTTTTTGGCGTTATATTCCTTTTCCACAAGAAATAAAAGACAGATTGAAAAATCGTGGATATGTGTATCAGGAACTACATAAGAAAGACGTAAATAAATCACGCTCTTCAATGTATTAATGTATATCGATTATTTAATTAGAATCTGTGTTTTTCGGAGCCTCTTTGAGGAACCGTCTCAGAAATCGTGGTGCGAAATATTTATATAGAATAAACGTAATTAATACAGAAAGAAAAAAAAGAGTGAACAAAATTATCTGATTTATCTCAGGAGCAAAATTCTTTGATGCAAAAAAGAAAATAGGAATAAATAGTATGATAAAGACAACAGCCATAAGCACGAGATTGAATGCTGTGGCAAGTATTATAAATAATAACGCCCGAAAGAAACTATTTGTGTGTTTTTTTCCCAATAACTCCCCCAAGTATAAAAAGAAATACACCAATTACCACTGCAGAGTCAGCAACATTAAAAGTAGGCCATCTCTCCATACCAAAGAGTCCAAAAAACTTAAAATCAAGAAAATCAACT
>Ga0256913_10000121_pt1 | contig 35669 bp, 39 predicted proteins | sample Axial_MatmetaG_FD_185970 | JGI IMG/M metagenome (GOLD analysis project Ga0256913, IMG submission 185970) | Deep-sea worm associated microbial mat communities from Axial Seamount, Juan de Fuca Ridge, Pacific Ocean - Axial_Mat | ecosystem: Environmental > Aquatic > Marine > Oceanic > Microbial... | reverse complement strand
GATGGACCTGTAAAGGCTACTGCATACCTTTTCACTCTCAATCCTTTGAAAAAATTATCCAATTATACATTAAGCTTTATTGAAACTATGTTAAAATCACTACAACTAAAGGGGTATTATGAAAAAAATATTATTTTATGCTATAAGCTTTTTATTTTTTTTTAATAGTTGTTCTGATATATATAATTTTTCATATCAAAATAGCCTATCCAAAAAAAAACTTATAAAGACACAAAAAGCTATCTTATATGACCAAACCCAAACAGATTTAATATTAACAGCAACTTATATCAATGATTTTGAACATAAAAATAATGATACAGAAAGATTTATCATCTCAATTTCATCAGATAAAACATGGTTGTATAATAGAGATTTTATTATAACATTAAATGAGTTACAACCATTGGGTTTTAAAAAATTATCTCCAGATAATCCAATTTTAAAACTAATTCCATTAAAAAATCAATGGAAAAATTACTATCTAATAGAATTTGAACATATAGAAGACAATAAGCTATATTTATCTATCTCTGATAAAGTTAATAGAACCGTTAAGTTATATTTTTCAAAAAAAGCAAAATACATATATCAATAAATTATATGTGTAGTATATGCCCAGCATCTTTGAGTAGATAGACTTGTGCTACATCTTGGAAAAATTCCAAGATATCTTGATAGTCTATGATTTTGTCTTGTTGCCCTATCCATACTTCTATGGTGGTGCCTTTGGCTGTAAGAGTTTTTAACCCATCTTTGTCCCATTTGTACTCAAGTAGATATCTCAAATCATCAATGCTTTGAGGGTGAAGATAGCTAGATATATCTATAGTAGTTGGGTAAGTTACATTGGCTAGGAAGTTTTTGATATATGTTTGTGGGTCGGATTTGTAGTATCTAAGCTGAGTTCTGATGTAGCTTGGTTTTTTGGTTTGGAAAAAGGCAGGAGATAGTAGTATGAGTTTATCTACTCTTTTAGTTGAGTTTAGTGCATACTCATATGCTTTGATAGCACCATAGCTAAACCCTGCTACAGAGATATCACTACTATCAAGATACTCACTAAAAAGCTCTTGTTCATTTTGCAGACAAAAGCCACTAAAATATCTCATCTAGTATCTCCTTGGTTTGTGTATGTGTGATACTTTCATGTTCTAAAAGATGCTTAGATACCTTATCGATAGCTGGATGTAGTTGCGATATCAAATCATTTGTCTCTTCTATAGTTTGGTTAAATAGCTCTATAGAGTTGTCATTTTGTGCCAAAAAGTTCTCAACCATCGCATACTCATCTAATATCTGTGCTATCAAATCTTTGGCTGTTTTTATATCATCTTTGGCATTGGTGAAGTACTCATCATATCTTTTTTTGCACATCAAAGCACCGCTTAGATAGACTTTGGCTTTGTTTAGTAATATGGTGCGAGAACTTATCTCATGGTCAAAATCCTCTAGTATAGTGCTAACAAGTGAAATCCTATCATAACCAATACCTAGCCAAGATGCTACAGTAGCTTTGGTAGCTTGGTAGAGTGATTGTATCTCTTTTTCTTCTTTGGTGTAGCTTTGGATTAGTTTTTTGCCGTTGAGTACTTTGTCTTTGATAGCATCTACATTTTGTTGGGTTATGACTTTATTGCCATTTTTGAGTGCGTGAAGTGCTGCTTCGTTGATGAGAGTATCGAGTGCTGCTGCACTAAAGCCTACTGTGGACTTTGCCAAAGAGTGTATATCTATATGGTGAGATTTGTTTTGTAGATACAATCTGATAATCTTTTCTCTATCTTCTAAGTTTGGCAGACTCAAATGTACTCTTCTATCAAACCTACCAGCTCTAAGCAGTGCATCATCAAGTACCTCTATCTTGTTGGTAGCTGCTATGACTATCACTCCTGAGTTTTGCTCAAACCCATCCATCTGAGTTAGTAGCTCATTGAGTGTAGCTTCTCTCTCATCATTGCGTAAATCGCCTCTACTTTTGCCTACTGCATCTATCTCATCTATAAATATGATACTAGGTGCGTTTCTTTTGGCTTGATTAAATAGCTCGTTGACTCTTTTGGCACCCATACCTACATATATCTGAGTAAAACTAGCTCCACTTTGATAAAAAAACGGTACATTTGCTTCACCTGCAACTGCTTTGGCTACTAGCGTCTTACCCACTCCTGGTGGTCCTACTAGCAATACACCCTTTGGCATCCTTATACCCATCTGTTTGTATCTGTATGGATTTTTCAAAAAATCAATAATCTCTTCTAACTCCTCTTTGACCATATCTATACCAGCTACATCATCAAACTTGACACTTGATTTGGTAGGCTTGATATCAGTTATCATATCTGGAGTCTCAAAAGCTCTATTTAGCTCCATTTGTTGGAGTTTGCTTTTGTGTGAGAGTTTGAGGATATAGAGTATAAACATAGCCAACAAAAATGCTACAGCAATATCACTGCTACTTAGTTCATCGCTTGATTGTACCTCTATAGGATAGCTTGATGCCACTTTAGATATATCGATAGCATCTTTGTAGATTTTGTATCTGTTTTGAAGTGTTTGGATATATAGGTATCTATCATCTACTTTTAGATGTTCTATAGTGGCATTTTGCATCAAGGCATCAAATCTAGCTTTTGATATAGTCTGTGCATTATTGTTGTTGTAACTGTTGTAGTATAACAACACACCTATAAGCACAAAAAGTATAACGCTTATATAAGCACTCTTTTTAGATTTGGACTTGGTTGTTTTCATATAACACCTCCACACTATCTAATAAAATCCAATTACTACTCAAATCTTCGCTACTTTTTGCTACTACTCGGTTGAAATATTGATCAAACCCGCTATAGACTCCATCTTTGCCATTTTCAAAAAGTACATGTAGATTGGTTGAGTGTAGTTTTCTAAACTCATAATTTTTATCTTTGATGATTTGAGTCAACTCTTTGTGTCTAGCTTTGGCTATATCACCTCTTACTATATCATTCATAGAAGCAGAGAGCGTATTGTCTCGTTTGGAGTAGCTAAAGGCGTGTATGTGAGTTAGTGGTAGCATCTTGACTCTATGCAAGGCTTCATCCCAAATCTCTTGGCTCTCACCTGGATGACCTACGATAAAATCGGTACCAATCGCATATCCACAATTAGATATTTTCTCAAATAGCTTCAAATCACTATCAAAACTGTTTCTTCTTTGCATCAATTTTAGCATAGTATCATCAGTGTGCTGAAGTGCGATATGTAGGTGCTTAGCCATCCAAGGCTCTACTAACAACTCCATAAACTCATCATCTATCTGTATTGGCTCAAGACTGCCTATACGAATGCGTCTAACACCACGGATATTGCTAAGTTTTTTTAGTAGTTTAGCAAGGCTTGTATTTTTGTCTTTGCCATAGCTTCCTACATTGGTACCTGTGAGTATAAACTCTCCAAATCCATTACTTGCTAGTTTGGTTACTTGATCGATTATAGTAGCTTCATCATGGCTTCTTGCCAATCCTCTAACTGCTGGTATAATGCAGTATGAACAATCAAAACTACACCCCTCTTGGATTTTGATAAAAGCTCTACTTTTGCCTATGAAATTTTCTACTATAGTAGAGTCTATGTGGTTTAAATCACCTATTTGGAAAAATGGTTTATCGTGTTGTAAGATTTGGTTGATTTTCTCTTTTTCTGAATGTCCCATCACTCCAAAAACAGCACCATTTTCAAACAAACTCTCACCTTTGGAGTGTGAACCACACCCCGCTAGTATCACTTTGGCATTTGGGTTTTTACGCTTGATTGATGAGATATATCCTCTAACTGATACATCGGCTCCATTGGTAACTGTACAAGAATTGACTACAACTATATCAGCCAAACTCTCATTATCACACAAGGCAAAGTCTCTTAGCTTTGATATCATCACTTGGGTATCAAACTGGTTTGTACGACACCCAAATGTCTTAAAAAAAACCTTTTTCATACTACACCTTCATCATCTGTTGGGGGTAGTTTGGGTTTTCTTACATCTTTGTTGATATAGATAGATTGGGTTGGATAAGCCATTGTGATGCTATCTTCTGCTTGGATTTTTTCTAGTATCTCCATAGATATTGTACTTCTTAGAGTCAGTGTTGCATAGGCATTGGTGTGATACCAAGCTGATATTCTTACACCATTTGGCTCGATAAATGTATAAATCCTTGGCTCAACATTTGTATTTTTGACACTATATTGGCTTCTTAGTTTGTTGAGTTGTTTTCTTGTGATTTCGGTATAACCTTTGGAGTATTTTTTGGTTACCTCTTTGGCTATCTGTGCTGCTTTTTGGGCGTTTGAGTCAAATGTAATAGTAAAATCAATCCCATCCCATACAGTCTTGAGTCCTGCGTGAGTATAGTTGGCTACCATATCAGTAAAGATAAAGTTATTTGGTACAAATATGATTCTACCTGCACGACGATTGTGCATATATGTAGTAAGTGAAATATCTTCTTGGATAGTCATACGAAGTATAGAGATATCTATAACATCACCTAGATACTCCATACCATTTCTGACAAATTTAACTCTGTCTCCTACATGTACTGCTCCACCTATGACTATCACAAACCACCCCATAATAGACATAAACCAATCTTTCATAGCAATAGCAATACCAGCTGAAGCAAATCCTAAGATAGTTACAAGATAGCTTACATTTTCAATGTAGGCAAAAAGAAGAGTAAAAATCAAAAGTGTAAAAAATGTGATATTGAGTGCTTTGTTGATGGTATAAAATCTCTCATTGTCAGACATATACCTTTTGACTAGATATTTGATAATAAGTGTAAATATAACAAAAGCTAAAATGATAGTAGCGATATTTAGTGCTTTTTGAATCTCTCTTTTGATGCTTTGTTTGAGATTTAGTGTAATTTCATCTATCTTTTTGGTATATACATTTTTGGTAGTTTTAAAAATCTCAAGCTCAGGCATAAAAGTGTCTAGTTTGTCTTGGAGTTGATTTAACTCTTGTTTGAATGTTTGATTTTTGGGATCAAGCTTTGTTAGTTTAAGTAGTATTGCCTTTTTTTGCTCTATCTCATGTATGAGTTGCTCTATAGAGGCAAACTTATCTTCATACTCTTTTTGGTCTGATTTTAGTTTCTCTTGATACGAAATTGCAGAGATAACTGCTAGTGGATTACTCACTGTTGGTACATCTTCTATCTTTGGAGGTGTGATAAACTTCTTAAAAGGGTCTTTTTCATACTCTTTGAGTAGTTGGAGTTTGCCTTGGATGATGGTTTGTTGCTCTTGGAGTTTTTTGAGTTTGGCTTTTTCTTCATCGCTTAGATCAAATTTACTTTGAAGTGTAATGATATCTTGATATAGTTTGGATGATTGGTTTTTTAACTCTTTATATATATGGTAGTTGCTATATATCTTAGTCCATATATTGTTTTCAGATATCTCTTTATCAAGTCTATTTTTTTCATCTAGCAGTTTTTTGATTTGTGCTTTTAACTTAGCATCTTTTGCTTTTTTGATAGCTAAAGCTTTATTGTCTGTTTGTGTAATGTTTGATCTTGTGATTTGTGATTTGTTTGTATCTTGTGTAGTGTTGTTATCTATAGGGAGTGCATATGCAAAACTCCCCAAACAAAATGCCATTAGCCAACCAACATAAGCTCTCATCACTCACCTCTAAATTTGGATAAAACTTTTTTGACCAACTCTTGAGGTGCATTGGTTACTATTTTGTGATCACCTATACCATTTGGCAAGATAAATTTGATAGTGTTGTTTGCACTCTTTTTATCCAAGAAAAAGTGTTCATAGAAGCTATCGACATCTTTTATATTATATGTAGTTGGCAAAGAGGCATTTTGTAGCATCTTTTTGATAGTATTGGCTTGGCTTGGAGTCATCAAACCAAGCTCTATTGCCAACTCATTTGCCATCACCATACCAATAGCCACTGCTTCGCCATGTAGATATGTTTTGTAGTTTGTCTCATTCTCTATCACATGAGCAAATGTGTGTCCATAGTTAAGCACTGCTCTAATCCCTGCTTCTTTTTCATCTTGATTGACTACATTTGCTTTCAACTCTACACTGCGTTTGATAGCCTCTTTTAGCCACTCTTTATCATCATATCTAGCCTCTTTTAGAAACTCAAAGTAGTTTTTGTCAAACATTACAGCCATTTTGATAATCTCTGCTACTCCAGCACTAAACTCACGAGGTGGTAAAGTATCTAAAAAGTTTGGATCTATATAGACAGCTTTTGGCTGATAAAAAGCTCCAATTAGGTTTTTGCCATATTTGTTGTTGACACCTGTTTTGCCACCTACACTAGCATCTACTTGAGATAGTAGAGTTGTAGGGATTTGTACAAAATCAATCCCTCTTTGGTACAAACTAGCTGCAAATCCTGTCATATCACCAATCACACCACCACCAAATGCAATAAGCATAGATTTTCTATCTAGTTTATATTCAAAACACTCATTGAGTATATCTTCGATAGTTTTTAGAGTCTTATACTCTTCTCCATCTGGTATAGTTACTATGTGCAACTCTTTGGCTTTGAGTTTGGATAATAAAGTATCCAAATGCAGTTTTGATACAGTTGGGTTTGTTACTACAACCACTTTGGTATCAAAGTTTAGATTGGGTAACTCATCTATAGTGATGTCATATTTGATATTTTGGTTATTTACTAGCTCTATTGGTACAATCATCCTAAAAACCTCGTGAAGTATAATAGTAGATATTTTATCTTATTTAGACTTAATCTACTACTCATTTGTAGTAAAAGGCACTAGCAATTTAGGATGTTTGGATGATGTGAGTAGAAAATCTTTGATTTTGGTTGAGATGAGTTTAAAAATACTGTTTTGTTTCAACTCTTCATCAAAAGGAACAATATGCATCAACTCACTCATAGATGCCAACTCTCTTATAGGGTTTGCTATCTTTTGTTCGACTTTGATTTGGGTATTAAATATCTGTGATAAGTTTTCATAGTGTTCGATGATAATCTTTTTACTCTCAAAATCACCCTCTGGGTCAAAATCACACAAACACAAATCAAGCTCAAGTGATTCAGATACATCAAAAGCTGTTGAAGATATAGCCTCCATCCTCTCTTCATCTCCATCCATCAGTACTACACACTGCTTGATGTCACAAAGCTTAGTATTACCAAAGAGATAGACACCCTTTTTGAGTTCATATAGTATCTTTTGGATACCGTGAGGCTCAAAGGTAGCTATACTACTTAGTACCAGCCCTATATCAAACTCTTGGATATCATACTCTATCATCGATACATAATCTATCTCTTCATACTGTATGTGTACTCTTATATCTTCGTGTTTAGTGTTGATCTCTTTGATTTGATCTAGTAACTTGAAATCATTTGGATTGATGACTCTTATGTGAAGCTCTACATTTTTCAACTTATCAAGCAAAAACATACACTCATTGATGTGGCTAATAGCTTTATCATGGTCTTTTTGCATATCAAGAAGCAAGTAGAGATGTTTACCAAATGGCTCAGGGAAAAGTCCAACTCGTCTGTTGATACTTTTATAAACTCCATCAAGTACAGCTGGTTTACCAACAACAAGCAGTGTATCATTGGGGCGTATCATTATAGCGTTGGTTGGTAAAATCAACTGTTCATTACGATAGATTGCTGAGATTTGCCATTTTCTTTGCAAGATAGAGCCTACATGGCGATATGCATAAGTACTACCATAAGGTACACGAATCTCCATTATATCGCCTTTGCCCATCCCTACATTTTGTGCTACTAGTGGTACATTGGGTAAGTTGTCATATAGATGTGCTGCGATTATCTCATCTTCATCTAGTACAACGATATTTTCTTCATCTTTGGTAATCTCACTATCATCCCATTGATTGACAAATACAATACGGATTTTGCTATCACACAATCTTACATTTTTGAGTGCATATATGGCATCTTGTTTATCACTCATCACTATAAATACATCTGAAAATGTGTGTTCATTCATCATAGAATATACTCTAGCATAGCTAGTAGGGTCAGCATCTTTTATCTCTATATTGTTTCCGATATTGCTAGGCAGACTCTCTTGGCGATAAGATATTACAAAGTATCTATTCTCAGCTACTCTTTTGCGACTTATCCATTCTAAAAAATGTTTAGCAATTGTGCCATCTGCAAGTATTAAAATGTTTTTCATTTATGCCCTATTTTGGTATAATGTTGTTTTATGTAAAGGATATTATAACAAAATGAAGTTTCATATAGATAAAATAGACAAAAAAGCCAGAGCTTGTACTATACAAACAGCTCACTCTACTATCCAAACGCCTGTGTTTATGCCTGTAGGGACTGTGGGAGCTATCAAAGCACTTGATGCTACAGACTTAGCTACTTTTCTAAAACCTCAAATCATACTAGCAAACACTTATCATATGTATCTAAGACCAGGTGATGAGGTGGTAGCCAAGATGGGCAAACTGCAAGGATTTACCAAGTATCCCAAAAGTTTTTTGACTGACAGTGGTGGATTTCAAGCATTTTCTTTGAGTGATAATGTCAAGATAGATGAAGGTGGTATCACATTTGCTAGTCATATAGATGGTAGCAAACACTACTTTACCCCACAAAAGGTTATAGATATCCAACATAACCTTGGCTCAGATATTATGATGATACTAGATGATTTGGTAGCACTTCCAGCTACCAAAGAGCGAATTAGTGCTAGTATAGATAGAACCACTAGATGGGCAAAAGAGTCTATCAAATACTTTAGAGACAAACAAAAACAAGGTATCGGAGTAGATCAAAACATTTTTGCAATCATACAAGGTGGGATTGATAAAGAGTTTCGTAAAAAATCCGCTACACAGTTGTGTGAGCTTGATTTTGATGGTTTTGCTATTGGTGGGCTTAGCGTTGGTGAAGCCAACCAAGATATGTATGATACCGTTGAGTGGACTACTGAGTTTATGCCTCAAGACAAACCTAGATACCTTATGGGGGTAGGAACACCTGAAGATTTGATAGAAAACATCTACAGAGGTGTTGATATGTTTGATTGTGTGATGCCAACAAGAAATGCTAGAAATGGAACTCTATTTACTTCATTTGGCAAAGTCAATATCAAAAAAGCCTGTTACACTACAGATGAAGAGCCAATAGATAATGAGTGTGGATGTATGGTATGTCAAACATACTCAAGAAGCTATCTTAGACATCTGTTTCGTGCCAAAGAGATTACATACTACCGCTTAGCTACTATTCATAATCTCTACTACTATCTAAATCTTATGAAACAAGCAAGAGAAGCTATACTTGAGGGTAGATTTGAGGAGTTTAGAGCAGAGTTTTATGCCAAAAGGGCATAAACTCCCTACTCTACTACAGGGAGTTCAATTGTAAATTTTGCTCCATTATCTATATTTTGAACATATATCTTTCCATCCATATGCTCTTCTATCATATTTTTTGAGATATTAAGCCCTAATCCAGAACCATTTTCTTTAGTCGTTACATACAAATCAAAAATCTTATCTATAATATTCTCAGGAATTCCACCTGCATTATCTAACACTTCTATAATAGCCTTATTGTCTTTTTTTAAGATATTTACTTTTATCCACATATCTTCATGAGGCTTTTTTGTGAACTCATCTAATGAGTTTTTCAAAATAGATAAAACAACTTGATTTAATTCATTTGGTAAACCCCATGCCTTAACTTTCTCATCACCTGTAAGATATATTGAGATATTTTTATAAGAATATTCAGTTTTTATCAACTCCAATATACCCTTTAGGGATTCAAAGATATTGAAATATATTTTCTCTTTTAACGGATTAAAAAAGCCTTGAAATTCAAGCACTGTTTTTGACATATAATCTACCTGTTTTAAAATATCTTCTAATTTATCAAACAGTAACTTTTTATCTAAAAGATTATTTTGAGACTTTAATTTTAAGACATTGGCAATAATTGCAATGGCATTTAAGGGCTGTTTCCATTGATGAGTAATCATACCTATTATTTCACCCATTTGAGCATATCTTGATTTAAGTTCAATCAGTTTTTGCTTTTCTAAATTTTTAGTCATCTCCTCTTTAACTAACTTTTGCATATGTTTAGCATATCTCTCAAGCTGTCTATTTTTTATAGATATCTCTTTTAGTAATAACTCGTTTTCATTTTTTTCTTGTAGAAGTTCTTGTTTAGCTTGTGCTATTTGTGTAATATCTTCACACAAAACAATAATACTCTCATAATCATTTGAAGTTAATTCTCGACCAGGATAGACATATATATTGATATATCTATTATTTGACTTTGCAATACAAGGTATTTTCAAAAACTTTTTTTTAGCTTTAAAAATCATCATTAGTTCATCTTCTAAACCAAATAACTCTGGTATTAAATCAAAAATATTATTTGTCTCTTCTATATGAGAGTCACAAAACTCAAATACCTTATCTGAATATTCAATAATCCTAAAATTTATATTTAGTATCAAATACTCATAATTATGATTTGAATATATAGCATTAAAAACTTCTTGTATATGCATTTTATCTACTTTTTATCATATCTTTTACCAAAACATCAAATAAATCTTCTACATGTAATCCACTCTTGGCTGATGTCAAAAATATATTATACCTATTTTTATATTGGTCTTTCAACTTTTCTAAAATCTCCACCGACTCTTTTAAATCGACTTTATCAGATTTATTTAAAGCTATAACAATAGGTGTTTTCTCTGAAATAGAGTGTACTGCTGAAATATATAAATCTATATGATTTATTGTTTCTTCTCTAGTAATATCTGCTACAACAATAGCACCATGCATACCTCTAAGATATGTTGTGTTTAATGGCTTAGCAGTAGTTCCACCTTCTATATCCCAAATTAGGCATTGTACTATTGTATCAAGTTTTGAGACAATCTTTTTAGATATTTTGACTCCCAATGTAGTTAGATATTTATCATCAAACTGATTATCAACAAATCTCCTAATTAAACTTGTCTTGCCTGTAGAAAAATCCCCTATAAGAACTATTTTTTGAGATATCATACTATTTTATTTTAAATATTTGTTTTAATTCGTCTAATTTTGTTGTGTTTAAACTATCTCTAAATTCAACTAATTTATCTGCTAAGCTATTATTACCCATATTTAAACACAACCCCTTTAAAGCATGTAATGAATCATTTAGTTTTTTTATATCTATATCCTGTGTTTTTAATATCTCTACAAGCTTTAAAGTCTCTTTCTCTAAATCATCTTTACCAGATTTTAAAAGCTTTGTAATCTGTTCCTCTTTAAAACCAAACTTTTTAAATCTTTCGGTAGCTATTTTTAAAGTTTCATCTATAATGTCATACATAATTTTAACCCCCCATTGTTATGAGTTAAAATTATACTATATAAATTTTAATCATTACATATAAAGTTTGAAATAGTTTTCATTAATAAGTCAGGTTCTATTGGTTTAGTTAGATAATCATCAAAACCTGCTTCTAAAAATCTTTTTTTATCATCTTTCAAAGCATTTGCAGTTAGAGAGATGATAGGAGTATGTGGCAACTGATTCTCTTTTTCTATTTGTAATATGGCTTTTGTAGCTTCTATTCCACTCATATTTGGCATATTTTCATCCATCAAAATAACATCATATTTACCTGTCTTAAATTTTTCAATTGCTTCTAAACCATCATTTGCCATATCATAAGTCAATCCAGCATTATCCAACAAGATACTAACAAACATTCTATTAGCCTCATAATCTTCTACTATTAAAATATGTCCTTTTAGATTATTATTTTCTTCTTCATTGCTATCACTATCTTCCTCTTTTCCCATCTCAACAGGTATAGATAGCTTAAATGTAGTTCCTTTACCTTCTTTGCTATTGAGAGTAATCTCTCCTCCCAATAGATGTGCCAACTCCAAAGATATAGTCAAGCCCAAACCAGTACCGCCATACTTTCTAGCTGTAGAACCATCTGCTTGAGTGAAAGGCTCAAAAATCGCCTTTTGCTTCTCTTTAGATATACCTATACCATAATCTTTTACTAAAATATTTAGATACCCATCTTTATACCAAACTACTGATTTTACTTTTGAACCCTCTGGAGTAAACTTAATGGCATTTGATAACAAGTTACTATATATCTGTTTAATTCTAAGTAAATCACCATATAATAATTTTGGCATAGCACTATTATATTTGATAGTAAAAACTATATTTTTTTCTGCTGCCTTAGCTTGAAAAAGTTCAGCAATTTCAATCAAATCTATATATGGATTAAAATTATAAGGTTCTATCTCTAGTTTTCCACTCTCTATCTTGCTAATATCCAATATATCATTTATAATTTGTAATAAAGAACCAGAAGCATTCTTTATAATATTTAAATATTTAATCTTTTTTGGGTCAATCTCATCCTTACTCAAAAGATTAATAAAACCAACAATAGCATTTAATGGTGTTCTAATTTCATGAGACATATTTGCCAAAAATTGACTTTTTAACCTATTTGCCTCTTCTGCCATCTCTTTAGCTAAAGCTAAACTTTTATTGATCTCTTCAAATTCTCTTTGTTTTTGTATCTTTTCAATAACTCTTACAACTACTTTTTGAAATCTATCTATATCTATAGGTTTTAATACAAAGTTATTAATACCCAAGTCAATTAATTTTAAAAGGTTTGTAGTCTCATTGTGAGCAGACAAAACAATAATATTTTGATTACTATTTAATTTAGTAATCTCTTCTATTAGTTCTATACCATCCATATTTGGCATATTAATATCTGTTATGACAATATCATAAAATTTACCTTGTTCATCATAATATTTCTTATATTTATCAATAGCATCTTTACCATCTATGGCTATCTCTAGCTTATCAAAATATATGGATAATAACTCTGATGTACTTTCTCTGACAAGTTCATTGTCTTCAGCATATAGTATTGATATATCATTATCTTTTTGTAATAATTCTTCAATTGAATGAGGCACTCTTTAATTCCTTATATATAATCATATTTATTGTACTATAAAAAGTATAAATCTTATCTATAAATCACTACTATTCATTACCTGATAAATAATTATGTTCAAATAACCATTTATATATATCTGCTGCTATTGGTGCTGATGTACTACCACCATGTCCACCATGTTCAATAATAATAGAAACTACAAATTGTGGTTTTTTATATGGAGCATAAGATGTAAACCAAGCATGTGAACGATGAAAATATTTCAATTCAGACTCTTTTAATCTATGTACTGTTGATTGTGGTATTGATGTTACTTGTGATGTACCTGTTTTCCCCGCAACTTTAATCGGTAAGTTATGCATTGCCTTATATGCAGTACCTCTCTTAGAATTACACACATCATACATTCCTAACCTAACTTCATTTAAAGCTATTGGATTAAAAGATATCTTTTTCATTTCTGGTTCAACTATCTTAGTATCAACAACTTTGGCAATGTGTGGTCGTACTAGATACCCTGTTGCTAACATAGCAGTATAACGAGCTACCTGGATAGGGGTAACTAAATCATATCCTTGACCAATAGCAGCAATAACTGTCTCTCCCATATACCAAGGCTGTTTATATCTTCTCATTTTCCAATCTTTATCAGGTATAACACCTCTATACTCTTTTGGTAAATCTATGCCTGTCTTTACTCCCAATCCAAAACTTCTCAAATATTTTGCAAGTGTATCAATACCAACTTTTAAACTTTTATTATAAAAATAGACATCACAACTTTCTCTAATTGCTTTTCTCAAGGAGACAAATCCATGACCATATTTATTCCAACATCTAAATTTATGTTTACTTTTTCCTATAGTAATATATCCTTTACAATACTCATCACTATTCAATAAAGTAGAACTAGCTTTACTAAAAGCCAATGCCATACCCATTTTGATAGAAGAGCCTGGAGGATAAGTACCATGAACAATTTTATTTGTAAAAGGATGAGCCAAATCCTGTTGTAATTTCTTCCAATCTTTAGTAGAAATACCTCCTACAAATAAATTAGGGTCAAAAGACGGATAACTAACCGCAGCCAATACCTCTCCATTTGTTCTCATTACGATTGCTACTCCGGTATATCCTCTATCTTTAAATTCATTAAATATCATTTTTTGCAAGTCTATATCTAGATTTAACTTAATATTTTTATTATCTTGTGGTAAAACTTTTTCCAAAATTTCAACTTCTTTATTAGTAGCTGTTACTTTTTTGATAATATAGCCCAAATTGCCTTCTAATACTTTATTATAAAATCTCTCTAAACCACTTTTACCTACTTTGCCTACTTCACCAACAACAATATCACTTGCCATCTCTTTTTTATTTGCTCTACCTGTATAACCTACAATATGAGCTATATATTTACCATATGGATAATACCTTTTTGTTTCAGCTTCTATTTTGAGATTATCATTCATACTCAATTTGGGATATACAAGCATCATATCTTCATATTTGATAAAATCTACAACTTTAATATATTTATGATTATATGGTGAAGAGTGTTTTTTATAGACTCTCAACATTACTGTTTTATTTAAATCAGAAAATGTACGAACCAATACATTGCTAACATCTTCTAACTCTATTTGATTTAAATGTGGCTTTATTGATATAGAAAATCCTATTTGATTCATAGCTAAAAGATTTCCTTTAGAATCAGTAATCTCCCCTCTTACAGGTTTAATATACTCTTTTCTCTCTATATTAGCTTTTGCCAGTTTTTCATAATAAAAATTTGACTTGATACTAATATGGTATAGCCTTATAACCATAAGAGTCCATATGCCAATAAAAAGTAAAATAACTATTTTATATTTCATAATATCATCGCCAATATTAAATCTACTATCAGTGAATAAATCAATAACTCATCTAAAATCACACTTTGAGTTTGAAAAATAAAATCATATCCTATTAGAAATAACAAATAAGATATATCAACCATAATAACAATAAAAATACTTTTACATAGATAACATTTTGTTTTTGCTAAAAAACTATTTTGAACTATGGTATATATCATAAAAATAGAAATTATAGATAAAAATATTGGTAATGATAAATTTAAATCTAAATTTATAAAATATATAATAGGCACTAAAATCTTCATTACCCTATTCTCTTCTAATCCTTGAATCAATACATATCCCATCACACCAATCATTAATGGTAAAAAAACATATATAGATATGAACATTGGATAAAATATAGTAAATAGTGCTATAAATAATAAAAATATAGTCTTTGTAATAAATTTTTTCAAAAAAAACATTTCAAACCTATATTTTATATACTAATGCTACTTCATTACATATAGGAAAATGAATACACTTTATACAATCAGTCCATATTTTGTGTTCAGGTATTTTCTCTTTTGATATTTCAACAAAACCTAGTTTTTTAAAGAAATCTGCTACATATGTCAACACTAAAACATCCTCTTTGACATTTAACTCTTTGGCTTCCAATAGAGCATACTTGACAATTTTTTTTCCTATCCCATACCCTCGAAAATTTGAATCTACTATCAAACTTCTAATTTCAGCCAATCTTATAGAGTGTATATGTAAAGCTCCATAACCTACAATTTGTTCTCCTTTTTTGGCTAAAATATAAGATCTAATATTGGTAGCTACCTCATCTTCACTTCTATTGAGGATGATACCATCTCTTATCTCTTGCAATACAAGCTCTTGCATCTGAGGAATATCAGAAAGTGTGGCTTTTGATAACTCTATCATGGATTATCCATTGATACCAAAAATAGTATCTAAAATTTCATAATGTACTTTATCAAATCCCTGTTTTTTTAAATTGGATATCATAATAGCATCAGAAAACTCTTTTTTTAATTTTGTTTTTTCTTTTTGATTTAATTTATCCAATTTTGTAAAAACAGTCAAATATTTTTGGTCTGGTCTAATAAAGTCTTTTATATACTTCTCAACATCATTATCTATTTTGGCATTTGGATGCCTAGCATCTCTTAAATGAATATATAGCCTAATAGATGTTCTCTCTTTAATAAATTCAACTAAATTTTTTTGCCATATCTCTTTAAGACTCTTAGAAACTTTTGCATATCCAAATCCAGGCAAATCCACAAATCTTACTGGATACTTTTTACTATCATATAGATATATTGTATCAAAGAAATTAATTAATTGAGTTTTGCCTGGTGTAGATGAACTCTTTGCTAAATTTTTTCTTCCACATAATCCATTGATAGTAGAACTTTTTCCTACATTTGAACGCCCAATAAACACCACTTCACTTTTATCTTCTGGCAATGAGTCTGCTATACTTTGTGCGGACTTTATAAACTCTGCTTCTACTATACGAGGTGTACTCATTTTTTATTCTCCATTTCAAAAATACATTTTACAGGTTTCTTGCGACTTCCTTTTACATTAGCATTACCACTTTTTGTATCTAATGTAATTTTATCACCTTTTATTACTCTTTTGTTAATCAAATCAGTTACATAAGCATTACCTTCTAATATATATATATCATCCAAAGGCAAATAGATAACTTTATTGGCTTTACCTTTATAATGACTTTTTGGTTTTACAAATTCAAATGATACATTTTTGATTGCTTCATACTCTTTTGTCATATTATCATCATTAAAATAGACTATTATCTTATCTGCATAAATAAAACTTTTATCTTGAATAACTTTTGCATTGCCTATAAAATATATCTCTTTTGTGTTTTGATTAACCTTCATTTCATTTGACGAAACATCGATTTTTTCACCAAATAGAGATACTACTAAAATCATACATAATAAAATCTTATTAAACAAATTTACTCCTCACTATTTTTTTCTATCTCTAAATTAGCAGTAACATTTTTTGCAAAAAGTACTTTGGTATTCATATCATATTCCATATCTCTTCCAAGCATAGTATTGTTTCCCATATGTGAAACAAATGAAGTAGGAATGATAATCTTCAATCTATTTTTATTATAGATAGCTATATCACTAAAGCAGGATATACCATCTTTTTGATATATAGATACATTACCATCCAACCTTATACTATGAGCTTTTGATATTGCTTTATTTGCTTGTAATTTGATGATTTGAGTATCATGATATACAATCTTATATCCTTCTAGAATTTTTGATTTCATAAAACCATATTTGACATACATAGAACTAATCAACTCTGATGTATCTACTTTTGTAAAATTTGTATCATAAAACTCTAAATTTTTAGAGACTATTTTGGTACTATTGTGTTGATTAAAGACTTTATAATCATATCCAAAAGCCAATATTATAATAGAAATTATAACAATAAGATACTCTATTCTGACTGCCATATAGATAAAAACTCTTCTTCTAAATTATCGTTTTTTATGATATACTCTATCATCTCTCGTACTGCACCTTCTCCCCCATTATGTTTGACAACAATATCAACCATAGGAGTGATATAACTACTAGCATTAGCAGGAGCAAAAGACATACCTACTCTTTTTAGCATTGACAAATCATTTAAATCATCTCCTATGGCTGCTACTCTATTCATAGAAATATTTAACTTTTGAGTAATCTCATCTAAAATTGCGGCTTTATTTTTAATACCTTGATATAAAAAATCTATCTGTAACTCTTTTGCTCTTCTTTCTACTATAGTAGATTTTCTGCCTGTAATAATAGCTACATGTTTTCCTAGTTTTATCCAACTTGCAATAGCCAAACCATCTTTAACATCAAAAGATTTCAACTCCTCACCACTACTACTATAAGTAATCTCTCCATTTGTCATAGTACCATCAACATCTAATACAATCAATTCTATACTCATAAGACACCTTTTGTGCTAGGAATACCCAACTTTTCATTTTTTATTAAAGCTCTTCTCAAGGATAAAGCAAAAGCTTTGAATGATGCTTCTATAATATGATGCCTGTTATGACCTCTATTGTATATCAAATGCATTGTAATTGGCATATTGAAAACTAATGCACGAAAAAACTCTTCTACCAATTCTGTATCAAAACTACCAACTTTGCCATCCAGTCTATCTGGCATTTCATAAACCAAAAAAGCTCTATTTGATAAATCAATATCGCAACTAACACTAGCTTCATCCATTACAACTGTAGCATTTCCAAATCTCTCAACTTTCTCAATAGGATATATAGCTTCATGGAGTAGCTGTCCTAAAACTATACCAATATCTTCTACACTATGATGATCATCAATATGAGTATCACCTTTACACTTGATATCCAAATCTATCTGAGAGTGCTTTGAGAACGATTCGAGCATATGGTCCAAAAAACCAACACCTGTATGAATATTACTAACACCCTCTCCATATAGCTTTAATTTTACTTCTATTTGTGTCTCTTTTGTTTCTCTTGTTTTACTAATCATCGATACTCCTTTATAATCTAACAATCACACCATCTAAATGGCTACAATCTCTAAAATCTCTAGCTTGTTTATCACTTTTAAAGCCCATCATCCATACTCTATATAGATTACCAACTTTCTTAATGATAGTTTTATGTGTTGGATATAGTTTTGTATATTTCTGTTGTATTTTTTTGGCTCCAGCATAGTTACTAAATGCCCCTACTTGAATTCCAAAATCATTTAACTTTAACATATTTTTTGATGTTTTTTTAGTTTTTGTAGCAACTTGACCAGCAAAACCTACAACCTCTAGCTTAACACGAGCTATACCACTCTTATCTAAGCCCAAATCTTTTCCTGCCATATAACTGCAATCAATCACTCTACCTTTTACAAAAGGTCCTCTATCATTTATCCTAACTATTGTACTTTTACCATTATCCAAATTGGTAACTTTTACCATAGTATCCATAGGCCAAGTTTTATGAGCTGCTGTGCGTTTATACATATTATAAACTTCTCCATTACTTGTATATTTACCATGAAAATTGGGTCCATACCAACTTAATATCCCTTTCATTGTATCACCTATAGATACATAAGTTGGTTTATATGTTTTACCTAAAACTGTATAACACTTCATACAAGCTTTTTGACGCGACAAACTTGTATATTTTGATGCTTTAATTTGATATGGTTTTTTTACTGTCTTTTGGCTACATCCAGTTAGCAATATAAATATTATCAACAAAAATATATGTTTAATCATATCTTAACCTAAAATTAAAATTTATATATAATATTATCTCTATATTTATCTTTATATATGCTTGATTTACTATTTATATTCTTGTGATATAATTATAATATTATAAAAACAATATTGGAGTATCTTGATGCTAAGATTTATGCCATCCACATCTAGAGATATGACTTTAGACGATTTAAAGATTGCTCTTGTCAATTATATAGTTGCTCAACAAAAAAATAGCCATTTTATATTGCGTATTTTAGATACACAATCTCCAAATATAGAGGGCAAAGATAGTGAAATTGTTCAAATATTAGAAAAATTTGCTATCAAAGATGATAGAAGATACCATCAAAGTGAGCATTTATCCCTACATCAAAAATTAGCAATTCAACTTTTAGAAGAGAAGAAAGCTTTTATATGTACTTGTATAGATAGTAACAAATGCCTTAATCAATGCCATTTATATACACAACAGGAGTTATCTCAAATCAAAAACAACAACAAAGATTTTATTATAAGAATTAAATCTTCACAAGAGAGAGAAATCTCTTCGTTTACTATTTTAGATAAAAATAATAAACCAACCTATAACTTTGCAATAGCTTGTGATGATATTATCGATGATATTGAGATAAATATATCCAATCAACAAGATAGAGAAAATATCAAAAAAGAAGAGTATATACAGCAATGTTTTAATTTTAATAAAACTGTTACAAAAATCTATCTACCTATATTTCTAGATGATACTAAACTACAAACTTTATTGGAACAAGGCTTTATTCCAGATGCTATAATCAACTATATACTCATATCTATTTGTAATGATACTCCTAAAGAGATTTTTACTCTACCTGAGGCTATTCAATGGTTTCAAATAGAAAAGTTATCTCAAAACGATATCAAACTCAATATAGAAACTCTAAAAAATATCAATAAACAACATTTGTTAAATTTAAATAATAAAACTTTATCCAAAATATTTGGATTTGCAGATGATGATATTGGTGCTTTGGTTAAACTATATTTAGAAAAATATAGTACAATTCCAGAGTTAGAAAAGCAAATCAAAGCCATCTTTGCTCCTAAAAATTTAGATAATCAATTTGGTCAGCATATGCGTATAGTCCAAAATATACTTTTTGAAGCTCCTTTTATAGATGAGTATAATGAACTAAAAGCATATATCTTAAACCATAGTGATTTAACAGATGAGGAGATTGAGATATCATTAAAACTTTTGCTAACAAATAATTTAGATGATGACATAGAGATTAGTCATATTTACAAACATATAAAAACATATCTTTTGGAGGTAATTTCATGAATGCTTTATTAATAGCTACAGCTCAACTAATACATACTATAATCAATATTTATATATGGGTTATTATTATAGCGGCTTTTTTAAGCTTTGTAAGACCTGATCCATATAATCCAATTGTTCAAACCTTATACAGATTAACTGAACCTGTTTTTATATGGATTAGGCAAAAGGCTCCCTTTGTTGTTATATCAGGCATAGATTTATCACCTATTATCATTATACTAGGTCTTCAATTTATAGATACATTTATGATGTCCCTTTTGATGAGATAAGTATATGCTAAGAGTATTGTTCCTTGTTATATTTATAATATATAACATCTCAGAGGCAAGAATTGTAACTCTCCAAGAGATACATCAAATGCCTCGTAGTATAGAAAAAGATTATTATATATGGAGATTTTTGAGATACAAAGCAACAACTCCTGCTGAAGCAAAAATAGCTATCAAAGAGATATCTCATATAAATAAAAAGCTACAAAAAGCTTATCAAAAAAAAACAGGCTTAAGAGTACACAAAACAGCTCCCAAAAAGAAAACTCCTAAAAAAGCTATCTTTAATTGGAAAATAAAAGCTGAAGCAAATAGACTCTTTGAGCATGGTATTAAAATGGTAGCTCAACATAAACTACAAAATGCTGCTGATGATTTTTATAAAGCTTACTATAAATACTCTCAAAGATGGGAAAAAGATAAAACACTTTTTTGGCTATACTTATTAACCAACCAAAAAACATACTTAGACAAACTAAAAAAAAGTTATCATATCAATATGTATACTCTTTTAGCAGCTGATTTTACCAATAGTAAGTATCCAAAAAGTATTATAACACCCAATCCATCTAGAGTTAAATCACCCTATATAAATGAAACTGACCCTATACATTGGGCTAAAGTCAAAGAAAAACTCAAGCTACCTTCTACCAACCTAGAAGAGTTGGCTCAAATATGTGATTCCAAAGAGAGTGTAGGTGTTAGCTGTTATATAAAAGCAAAAATGTGTAATTATACCAAATCATATTTTCCTTTTCCATATAGAGATATTATGAAATCTTTACCAAGAAAAAGACAAGCCCTAATCTATGCTATTGCTCGTCAAGAAAGCCGTTTCGTGCCAGGTTCAGTATCTCGTTCTTTTGCTTTAGGATTAATGCAATTTATGCCATTTCTCATAGACCATGTAGCAAAGCAAAAAGGTGAACATATTGATTATGATGAAATATTCAAACCAAGAAAAGCAATAGAATATGCTGATTATCATTTAGACTATTTAGAAAAATACTTATACCATCCACTATTTATAGCATATGCTTACAATGGTGGAATTGGTTTTACAAAAAGATTAATTAAAAATCCAAAGTATTTTCGTGAAGGTTCATTCGAGCCATATCTAAGTATAGAGAGAGTTCCAAATAAAGAGGCTAGAGAATATGGAAAAAGGGTCTTAACAAACTATGTAATTTATCTCAATAAATTAGGAATTCCTATTAGATTATTGACTCTCATCAACCAACTAACAGACCCCCTAAAAACAGATGCTTTTAGAAAGCCTTAATAAAATTTAGAGCTTCTTTAAAAACTCTGTTTTTAGATAAATAGTAGTTCCGTTTACTTTACCTTGGATATGTGTTGGGTCATTTGGTACCATTTTGATATTTTTGACTGTTGTACCTTGTTTGGCAGTAAATCCAGCACCCTTAACCGGTAAATCCTTGATGATAGTTACGCTATCACCTTCGCTTAGTATATTGCCATTGGTATCTCTTACCACTGGTGCATCTTCAGCTTCAAGTCCTGCTTTTGCCCACTCTAATACATCATCTTCAAGATACATCATATCTAGTTGATCTTGAGCTCCTAGTTTGCTAAGAAGTCTATATACCACTACTTGTACAGCTGGATCTTGAGACCACATACTATCATGTAAGCAGTTCCAATGTTTCTCATCACTGCTTGGGTCTTCTATACTACTAGCACAAGTTGCACAAATCTCTATAGTCTCATCTTTGGGAGTTACTGTATAGTCTTGTAGATTTTTTTCACTACCACACAATTGACATGCCATTACTGTTCCTTTGATTGTTTTGATTTGTGTATTTTACTATTTTTTATTTAAATATTAGGGTTGAAAGGGGAAATCAACCCTTATTCAAGGGGGTAATAAAAGTATAGCTTTGAATTGTTAATTTTGTGTTAAATCATTTTGTAACTATAGAGATATTTTCAAAACCTTTGGTTTTCATAAAATCAATCACATCTACAAAGTAGTGGAAATCAGCTTTTTTGTCTGTTTGAAGAGATATGATATCTTTTTTTGGATTGAGTTTAGATATCTTCTCTTTGAGTGCTTCCAAATCTATATGCTCTTTGCCATAGTAGTAACTACCGTTGGAGTCTATAGCTATGATGATACTTTTTTTATCCTCTTTGACTTGGGTACTAGCTGAAGGAAGGTCAACTTTGATAGACTTGTTTGTTACAAAACTAGCAGTTGCTAAGACTATGACTAGTAGCACCAAAACTATATCGATGAATGGTATGACATTCATCTTGTCAAATCTCTCTCTTCTCATTTTGCTTTCTTTTGTTGGAGTATCTGCCATCTAGCTATGATAGTATCTACTTTATTTAAAAGTGCATTATAAATCACTGTAGCTGGTATGGCTACTACAAGTCCTGCAGCTGTAGCTTTGAGAGCTAGTGCTAAGTGTTTCATAATCTCACCTGGGTTGATTGTATTTTGCTGTTCACCTATGATATAAAATGTCAAAATGATAGCCAAAACAGTCCCAAGCAATCCTATAAAAGGGGCATTGGAACCAATAGAAGCTATTGTAGAGAGGTGTTTGCCCAAATCAAGCTCTAACTCTTGTTCATAATCATACTCTTCAAGCTTGATTGAGCGAAAAAAGAGCAATCTCTCAATCGCAAAAGCGATAGTCAAAAAACTCAAAAAGAGCAACAAACCTATAATACCATAATCAACTATATCTTTAATCTTCTCTATTGGCATAAATCAACTTCTTTGTATTGGAATATGTGATTATATATAAATTTTATTTATAAAGCATTAATATCTGTTGGTATATATGCTATAATTTACCAAATACAAAAGGGGTGTTATGAATAAATATTTGATAAACTTTATATTATTGTCCATAAGTTATGGCGATACAATCGAATATTTTAATTATGACTCAAATCGTAGTATCCCAAATGTTGATGCATTTTCGCTAGATTATAAAAATGAATCTCTTATGTGCTACCCTACTAAAATCATACGAACAAAAAGTAGAAAAGATTTAGTCTCATTTGTATGTATCAAAAAAGATATCCCTATCCAATATATACCACAAGAGAAGCAAGTATCACCCACCGAACAACAAGGTAGAGATGAAACTAAAAAATTAAAGCTTCAAATTGCTAACAAGGAAAATATTGGTATTATATATAATGTAAGTATTCCTATAAAAGACACCTCATCTTTATGGTTATCAAGAACCATTGCTAAACAGCAATTAAATGATAACTACTATATCGAATATCTTCATTGGTTTCTACCTGCAAAATTTTATATCAGTCTAAGACCTCAAATATCAAATACTCAAGATAATCGCTCATTCAAACTTAGAGATGCTGGTTCAAGAGCTGGTTTCTTTTACTATTATAGATTTGATAATGGTTGGGATTTAACAACCCAATATGAAGCTACTATAAATTGGGATGACTTATCATCATTTATCAACCTATCTACTCAATCAAACAATTCAAGAAGATTAAGCTATATATCATTGAGTTACAATCACTATACAGTTTTGGTTGGAAAATATTGGTCTGCATATTATGATATAGCTAGTTTAACTGATAAATTTATGACATATGGAGCATTAGCTAGTGGAGCTTTCAATAATAAATCTGATGGTTCTAACTCTGGTACAGGCAGAGCTGACTATATGTTACAATTCAATATCGATAAACTAAACCACGACTCTACAATACAGATACAATTTAAACATAAAGCTGATGATAATATAGATACTAATTATCGATATAATATTGGCTACTCTTATCAATATTTTAGTGGTACAAAATTCAAAATAGGTACCTCATTTGTATTTGGAAAATTTCAATCCATAACAACTCATATGCATAATATAGGATTATATGGTGATGATGTAGCAATTACTGCTGGGGCTTCATACTCTACAGATAAACATTTTTTTAGTGGTATAGTTTCATACTCACAAAATCATATGAATGATGAAAAAGGTATATATTTTGATGGCTATGGTGCTGAATTATATTATCAATATGACTACACCAACCAAACTAGATTTGCTATAGGATACAATTATCTCAAACCAAAACTAAACTCACATTACAATTCACCTTTTAAAGTATCTACAACCATACTATCTTTACAATACACATTTAACAAAAGGACATTTGATGATCTTGTATATGTAGAGCTATCTATTCCAAATGGTAGATTATCAGATGGTCAAAGAAAAAAGACTGCTATCTCATTTGGCTTTCACTACCTAATTGATTTATAATCAGTGGACAACCTTTTGGTAATTTGATATGGATTGCTTGTGGCATCAATTCAAAAACTACATCTTTGATATGATATGGTTCTCCATCAAGATTAATATGTCTTTGATTATCTGGATAAGAATAAATCTTATCACTCTTAAATCTTTTTACATACTCTCCATCCTTATCCTGCAATATCTCTGACAAGACCTGTGCTATAGCAGTAATAGGGAATTCCAATATAATAACTACATCAAAAAGACCATCATTGATAAATGCACTTGGTGCCAATACTTGCCCCCCTCCTGCTTGACGACCATTACATATAGCTGCTGCTATATAATTGCCTGATATCTCTATATCCTTACCAACCAATCTACCACTATTTTTAGTAAAATTTAACGCTTTTAGTACAGCAGATAGTGTATATGCTCCACCACCTAAAAAGTTTTTAAGTTCTGTTGGAGTTTGTGCCGTAATCTCTGCACCAATACCACCTGTAGCTACATTGATAAAATATCTATCATTGGCTTTGACTATATCTATAGGAATTGCTTCTACTTCTATAGCTACTCTAAGTGCTTCTATGGGAAACTCTGGTATATTGCAAGATGTAGCAAAATCATTGGCTGTACCCATAGGCAAGATAGCTAAATTTGGTCTTTTCTCAAAATCTAAAAACATCAATCCATTTACCACTTCGTTGATAGTACCATCACCACCAGCAGCTACTATAGTATCTATACAGTCTTCCGAAGCCTCTTTGACAAACCTGATAGCATCACCATACTCCCATGTAACTCTCACATCGATACTATAGCCCTCTTCTCTAAGAGTATTTACAGCATTTCTGATATCTAAATCATCAGCTCTTTTACCATTTAAGATTATTCGTATCATACTACCTCACTATTTTTACAACTGTATTTTTATCTACCTTAGCAAATAAAGTATGTGCCACACTGTATGGCAATCTTATACATCCATTGGTTCCTGGATATCTTTTGACATATTTACTAGCATGTAACCCTATACCACCACTTGTAAGTCTCATCCAATGATTGAGTGATGCACCAACAAACTTAACTCCTTTCCAAGAACCTCTATATTTACGGCGATCTCCATGATAAATACGCTTACCATTTTTATAGATATCTCCAAAAATTGTAGAGCGTTTATTGGCTATCTTTTCTTTGATACGGTAAGTACCAAGTGGGGTATGTTTGTCTCTATATATCTTTGTATTTGGCTCAAATTTGTGTCTAGCTCCAGTTGTACAAGGTGCATCAAGAGCTACTTTGCCATTGACATACAATCTTACTCTTTGTTCACTTACATCTACTACAATCTTTTTTCTAGCTCTTTTTGCTTTTGCTAACAGTTGCTTATCTGTATATACTGCATAGCTTTTTTTAAGATTAACATTATGCTTAAACTCCGCATAGCATCTATAACAATTTTTAGTGTGTTTTTTAGCATATTTACGATTATATTTTTTCGAGTCTCTTACATATTTTTTTAATGCTCTTTTTGTTTTATACCCTACATAACCTTCTGTTGGAGAGATGTGATGAGTCTTTTGAAACTTTATAACTGCTTGTTTGGTTTTATGCCCCCATTTACCATCTACATCCAATTTGACATTGATTTTCTTATCACTATTTAACATTTTCTGTAGTAGCTTAACATCTTGTGGATTATTTTTGCACTCTTGAGTAGGTGTAGTATCACATATATCAGAGATACTTGTTATATCTTTTGCTTGAGTATTTAGTGCTATCAATACTAAAGCCAAAACCAAAACTTTCTTCATTAATCCCTCCATAGATTAAAATATATACTATATTATCAAATATTAATAAACAGACAATTAACTACTCTCTAGCATCAGCTAGACATATAGCAAACAATACATCTACACCAGCTTTAATTAGAGTATTTTTAGCATATTGGAGGGTAATGCCTGTGGTGATGATATCATCTACAAGGATTGCTTGAATATTTGATTTGCCACTATAGATAAACTCCCTTGGATTACTTAATCTATACTCTAGGGATTTACCTGCATATGATATACCTGAGTGATCTATGAGTTTGGAGTGGTATGGGATGATTGTAGGCATTTTAGCACTATGCGTGAGTGTAGCTATATGAGAGTATCCACCACTTGGTTTTTCATCTATACCTATGAGATAGATATCTCCTAACTCATGCTCACAAAACTCTTTTAGAAATGGATAAAGTGCCTTTTTGCCAAGAGCTTTATAGACTCTATAGCCATATTTGGTATGTTTGCTAAGTAACAATCCCTCTATAGTAGAGTAATCATAGAAGCATATCACATCCAAATCACCTACTACTCTAGTGTGGATATTTATAGGAAGTTTTTTTTCATGACACTCTTGACAGATATAAGCAAAGCTCAATCTATTACAAGAGCGACATCTCATAGGATATTTCTAAGCACTATAGCATAGTGCATTACAAATAAATTTAAGAAAAAGATAAGCATAGATGAACCACGAGAAAGTATATTTTGAAGCTTAGTTCTCTCTTTGCCATTGGTTTTGTATGCGATAACAAAATGCACGATAGTCGCTACACTCAACACTGCTACTAATGCTACTTTCATATTGAGTGCATGTGATATGAGTGTACCATTGTCATTTAGTATCATACTAAAGAGTCCATATTTGATACCAAGTATAACACCACTAGCTAGTAGTATGATAAGTGCAACCACTTCAAACCACCCAAAGATTGGTCCTACATGTGGATATACAGCCTTTTGTGCCTCTTTGTCCCTGAGTGTAATTCCAAGTATAAACATAAATACAGACCCACCAATCCACGATATTGCAGTGATTAGATGTATATGAAATGCCCATTGTGCTAAAAAATCAAACATTTTTATCCTTGTGTCCTAGAGTACAAAACTCATTGGCATTTTGTGGGGTGATACGGATACATTTAGCTATATCTATATGAGAGTACAAATCAACATCTTGGTTGATTACATACACCTCTACACCCATTTTTTGTAGTTTATCAAAAGTTTGTAAACCAAGACCTTTTAAAAAGATTTTATCTACATTTAGAGTTTTGAAATACTCAAAAAACTCTTTGCTTTTTTCTTTTTTGAAGTGATTATCTTCTACAACTATCCCACTATCGCTATCCAAAAATACAAATCTATCAGCTTTTCTAAACTTGTTAGATATAGTTTTTTCATCTTTGTTTAAAGGTATCAGTATCATTTTAGTTATCCAGTTTTAGTACTGCCATAAATGCTTCTTGAGGTACATTGACCTTACCTATAGCTTTCATTCTTTTTTTACCCTCTTTTTGTTTCTCTAAAAGTTTTCTTTTTCTTGTGATATCACCACCATAACATTTGGCTGTTACATTTTTACCCATAGATTTGACATTGGTTCTAGCTATGATAGTGTTACCAATACTAGCTTGAATAGCTACTTCAAAAAGCTGTCTAGGGATTAACTCTTTTAGTTTCTCTACAAAGGCTAAACCTTTGCTTCTAGCTTTGTCTCTTGGTACGATGATAGAGAGTGAATCGACTACTTCACCAGCTACTCTGATATCTAGCTTGACCAAGTCTCCAGGTCTAAACTCTATAGGCTCATAATCAAAACTTGCATACCCTTTAGTAACAGTTTTTAGCCTATCATAAAAATCCATCACTATCTCATTCATAGGTATATCATACTCCATCAAAACACGAGATTCGTTTAGATAATCCATCTTTACTTGCACCCCTCGTCTATCATTGAGTAGTTTGATTAGATTACCTACATACTCTTGTGGAGTCAGGATTGTAGCTTTGACATATGGTTCAAATATAGTATCTATCTTTTGTACTTCAGGCAACTCAGAAGGGTTTTGTATCATCACCTCTTCACCATCAGTTTTGAGTACTCTATATACAACAGTTGGTGCGGTAGCGATTAGATCTAAGTTAAATTCTCGCTCAAGTCTCTCTTTGACCACTTCCATATGAAGCATACCCAAAAATCCTACCCTAAATCCACTTCCTAGTGCTGAAGATGACTCAGGCTCATAGCTTAGTGCTGAATCATTTAGTTTTAGTTTATCAAGTGCATCTCTTAAATCTTCAAACTTATCAGTCTCTATAGGATAAATCCCTGCAAATACAAACGGTTTAGCTGGTTCAAACCCACTGATAGGCTCAGCAGTTGGATTTTTGGCATCAGTGATAGTATCACCTACTTGAAGCCCCTCTACAGTCTTAAGTCCAGTTACTACGATACCAACTTCACCAGTACTAATCTCTTCGGTATTGATTGGTTTTATTGGGTTTGGATACATTAGATTTAGTACTTGATGTTCCTCTTTTGTACCCATGATTTTGATTTTTTGCCCTTTTTGGATTTTACCCTCAAAGACTCTAACAAGTGCCAAAGCTCCTAGATAGTTATCAAACCAACTATCATAAATCAAAGCTTTTGTAGGTGCCTCTTCATCACCATTTGGTGCAGGGATTCTATCTACAATAGTATCAATAAGCTCTTTGACCCCAACACCTGTTTTGGCTGATACAAGATTATGCTCTGTGGCATCTATACCTATAGCCTCTTCTAGCTCTGTTAGTACTCTATCTGGATCAGCTGCTGGTAAGTCTATCTTGTTTACTACAGGGATGAGTTCAAGGTCATTTTCTATAGCTATATAGACATTGGCTATGGTTTGAGCCTCTACACCTTGAGCTGCATCGACAATGAGCAATGCACCTTCACAAGAAGCAAGTGAACGGCTCACTTCATATGAAAAATCCACATGGCCAGGAGTGTCTATAAGATTTAGGATATAATGCTCACCATCTTTGATATAATCAAGTCTAACAGATTGGGCTTTGATGGTGATGCCTCTTTCTTTTTCTATATCCATCGTATCCATAACTTGAGCAGACATTTGTCTATCACTCACTGCCCCACACTCTTGGATGATTCTATCAGCAAGAGTTGATTTACCGTGGTCAATGTGGGCTATGATAGAGAAGTTTCTTATATTGCTTTGTGGTACTTTGTGTGCCAAATTTTTATCCTTGATTATTTGATATCAAATAGTGTATTTACACTTTCATTGTTATATACTCTTCTGATAACTTCACCTAGCATTGAAGCTGTTGAGAGTACTGTTATCTTGGATGACTCTTTTACCATTGGGATAGTGTTGGATACCACTAGCTCATCTAATGCACCCTCTTCTATCCTATCATAAGCTGGACCTGAAAGTACTGGGTGAGTACAACAAGCCATCACAGAAGTAGCTCCCAAATCTTTTAGAGCTTTTGCACCTTTGACCATAGTACCAGCAGTATCTATCATATCATCTATGAGTATGACATCTTTGCCTTTTACATCACCTATGACATTCATTACTTCAGCTACATTGGCTTTTTCGCGTCTTTTATCTACAATAACCATATCAAGTCCTAGTTTACTTGCAAAATATCTAGCTCTAGCAACTCCACCTATATCTGGACTAGCTATGACTGGATTTTTGAAGTTTTTCTCTTTTATATAATCCATAAACAGTATAGCACCATAAAGATTATCAACTGGTATATCAAAGAATCCTTGAATTTGAGATGCGTGCAAATCTATAGTAACTACCCTAGTAATCCCTGCTGTCTCCATCAAGTTTGCTACTAGCTTAGCTGAGATAGGCACTCTTGGTGCAGCTTTTCTATCTTGTCTAGCATATCCATAGTATGGCACTACTGCTGTAATAGATTTGGCACTTGAACGCTTAAGTGCATCTGTCATTATAAGCAACTCCATCAAGTTTGCATTGGCAGGTGCTGATGTTGGTTGTATGATAAATACATCTTTACCTCTTACACTCTCAGCAATTTGTACATTAATCTCACCATCTGAGAATCTATTGATTGTAGCTTGAGATAGTGGCATCTCAAGATATGAAGCTACCTCTTGGGCAAGTTGTGGGTTTGAAGTTCCAGAAAAAAGCATATATCCGCTCATAATTGTACCTTTTATACTATTTTTGTGATGATATTCTACCCCAAATCGTCTAAAAAGGGGATTTAAAGCTAGCAAGTTATAAACTATTATTAATATCCCAACGAATAGTAATTAATTCTAAAAGTAAGGAATAGGCTATAAATGATTAGAAAATTTTTTAGAAAATCAAACAATAAACCAAGTAAAATAGATAAATTGTTAGATAAATATAATCTGCCAAAAGCATATTTTGCTAAAAATAGAAAAGCTATCACAAGAGGTTTATCTATAGGTGCTTTTTGGGCGTTAATCCCTATGCCAATGCAGATGGCTGGTGTAATGGCACTAACCCCTTTTGTCAAGTTTAATGTTCCTTTAGCTATCGCTGTAGTGTGGCTAAGTAACCCTTTAACATATCCTATTATGTTCTATGTAGAGTATATTACTGGTAACTTTTTATTACAACAAAATGGAGTTGAACATATAGAAATGACTATGCAATGGTTTAAAGATAATTGGGACATCATAGCTTCTGCTTTATATACAGGTGCTTTCTTTTATGCTATAGTTGTAAATGCTTTTATGTATGCTTTTACAAACTATTTATGGATAAGGTCTGTCAAAAAAGAAAGAACCAAAAAAAATAGTAAGATTTAACCACTCATACGATATAATCCAAATAAAAAAGAGAAACATTATGGATTTGCATAATACTATTTATATACCAAAACCAAGCCCTACTGACCCTGACGATAATGGACACTTTGGCAAGTTTGGCGGTAGGTTTGTACCTGAGACATTGATGCCAGCACTAGAGCAGCTAAGAGTCGATTATGAGAAGTTTAGATTTGATAGTGATTTTTGGGCAGAGGTGGATTACTACTATAAACAGTATGTTGGTCGCCCTTCGCCACTTTATTTTGCATCCAATCTATCTAAAGAGTTAGATGCCAAGATATATCTCAAAAGAGAAGATTTAAACCACACAGGCGCTCACAAAATCAACCACTGTATAGCTCAAGCCGTTTTGGCAAAAAGACTTGGCAAGAAAAAAATCATAGCTGAGACTGGTGCAGGACAACACGGAGTAGCTACTGCTACAGTAGCGGCACTTTTTGGGTTGGAGTGTGAAGTCTTTATGGGTGCTAAAGATGTGGCTAGACAAGAGTTAAATGTATTTCGTATGAAGCTTTTGGGTGCGAAAGTCCACTCAGTTACTAGTGGTAGCCAGACCCTGAAAGATGCTATGAATGATGCTATACGCCACTGGGTAACAAATGCTAGAGATACATACTATCTCATAGGTACAGTTGCAGGTCCACATCCATACCCTATGATGGTAAGAGATATCCAATCTATCATCGGTTGGGAAGCCAAAGCTCAGATACTAGAAGCTGAAGGAAAGTTACCAGATTGTGTCATAGCTTGTATAGGTGGTGGAAGCAATGCGATGGGGTTATTTAACCACTTCTTAGAAGATGACGAAGTGGAGTGTATCGGTATAGAAGCTGGTGGCTTGGGATTAGATAGCAAACACGGATGCTCACTAGCCAAAGGAAGCCCAGGTGTACTTCACGGACAACTAAGCTACCTACTACAAGATGACGATGGACAAATCCTGGAAGCTCACTCAATCTCAGCAGGACTTGACTATCCAGGTATCGGTCCAGAACACTCATATCTCAAAGAGAGTGGTAAAGTAACATATGATTATATCACTGATGATGAAGCATTGAGTGCATTTGTATGGCTCAGCCAAAAGGAAGGTATCATACCAGCATTTGAAAGCTCACACGCTGTGGCATACCTCAAAAAACTAGATAGCTCCAAACTAAAAGGTAAAACCATCATAGTAAACATCTCTGGTAGAGGAGATAAAGATATGATACAAGCCAAAGATATGCTATCAAGTGAGTTTGAATAGACTCACCCCTCCATAAACTCTACAACTCTTCTATCTATATGGATGATACGCTTTAGATATGAGTGTAAATCGCCTTTATCGAAATCTATTTTGAGATTTTGGGGGTTGATGGCTCTTGATATAGCTACATAAAATTGGCTTGGTGCAAATATGTGGTTGACATTGCATATAAGATTATCTATGCTCATACCTTGGCTTTTGTGTATGGTGATGGCATAGGCTAGTTTGATTGGGTATTGAGATAGTGTAGCTAGAGTGGTGGTGGAGATTTTGCCATCATCATCTACAGCGATATCAAGCATATCAAAATCGTGCCGTTCAACTCTGACATACTCATCTTGTTTTTCTACTATGAGATAGTCATCTTCGATTTTGTGTAGTATGCCTCTTTCTCCATTTACAAATTTGCCCCATTTATTGACAGTGAAAAGTATAGGAGCTCCCTCTTTGAGTGTTAGTTGTTCGCTTATTGGTAGCATCGATTTCCAAGATTGGAGTTTTTTGGGTGGTATGACACCATTTTCTTCTACTGAAGCAAACACTATAGTCTCTTCGCTTGGGAGTTGGTTTAGTTTGGCTCTGTTGGTCTGTTCTACATCTATGTTTCTGCCATACAGATATGTAGGGTTTGGCTCTAAGTTTTGATTGTTCCAAAGTTTTTGCATATACTCTAGCACCTCATCATCACATACACCTTTGCGGATTTTGGATAGTATGTGGGTAAAGTACTCATCACTAGTACGTTGCATCTTGGTTAGCTCTATAGTATAGAAATCAAACTTATGCCAAGCATCAGATTCAAATGCGTATAGCTTATGACCAAATATATCATTTTGTTGAGTTTTTTTCTGTACTGGTGGGAGTTGATAAAAGTCCCCTACTACTAGCACTTTGCCCAAAAAGCCATATTGGTTAAGACGATAATATATCATATCAAGCATATTGGCACTTACCATTGATATCTCGTCTATGATAATCAAATCTGTAGCTTTTAGGATTTTTTTGAGTTCGCTTAAGCGTTTTTTGTTGTATCTATCATTGGAGATGAGTTCGTCAAAGTTGTTACTGATACCAAATACAAAAAAGCTATGTATGGTAAATCCACCGATATTGACTGCACTCACCCCAGTAGAACCCAAGGCTACTACACCTTTGGCTTGTTGTTTGTAGTGTGAAATGATTTGGTTGGTGATATAGCTTTTGCCTACACCTGCACCACCAGTTAGAAATACATTGGAGTGCTTTAGTGCTTCAAGCACATCATTCTTATCTACCAAAACCAGCCTTGTCTATGTATCCACTTCTACAAAAGCTTTTGATTGGATATTTTGATTTGAGTAGTTGAGATAGGTTGTCACCTTGACCTTTGAGATGAAACCAAAGCTCTGTTATCATTCCATTGTTACATCTAAGCTCTACAGAGTTACCAGCACCTTTACCAAAGCTATCATCTACTATTTTTCTAATCTGTTTGAGTGATACCTTTTTGCCTGTATGGTTGACGAAATATATCCCAAGTTTTGATGAGTTGATAGCCTTAACATAATCAATAGCATCTGCAAAATATCCATTGACATCTTTGCCATAGCAAGTACCGTGTTTGAACCACTCGTGTCTGTGTAGGTTGGAGCTAACACCTGGCATAACCATCGTAAGAGCTTTTTTGATATCTGGATTTAGGTTTAGACTTGGTAGTTTGTTCCAGTATTTGTACTTATCCATTGTGATATATTTTTGCTCTACATTGCAGTATTGATTATTTCTTGGTTGTGGCCAAAGACCGTGCAAAACAAATCTATCATCACTGTAACCTTTTTTGAATCTACTTAGCAAACCTCTTTTGCACTCTTTTTTGTATTGGTGTGTTTGGCAAAAAGCATTGTGCCAACTAAGTGCCAAGAGGTTTGATGTAGCAGTTTGTTTTTTAGGCTTTTCTTGGGTGATTTGTCTGATTTTGGTTGGATGAGATTGGGTTTTGAAGCAACTACTATCTACCCATCTTTGTTTTGGTGTAGCATTATCGACCAAGATAAGGTTTTGACCTTTATACTCTCTTAGTGAGTCATAAGTTTTATTGACTTGTAGTGTTATATTACCTCTATTTTTTGTGTGTTTTAGGTTATTGAATGCTTCACAAGACTTGATAGCAACAACACTCTGTCTAGCTACTAAGCTACTAGCTATAAAAATCAATGAAAATATTACTTTTTTATACATAAATCTCCTTTTTGAAAATGGTATTATACCATTATATGCTATAATTAAATATGATATTTGAAAACCTAAATGATATACCGACCAAATTTGGCTCAGAGTACAAACCAAGATGCAAACATAACAGACACCGCTCCAATATGATGCTAAATCCTCTAAATCTCAAGCATCTAAATAGGATTGATAGCAGTGATGCTGATGTGATAACGCTCAATCTCGAAGATGCCATAGCACCATCACGCAAAAAAGAGGCTCTTAGAAATATAGCTATATTTTTATCTCATCTAAAGCGTAGTGATAGCTTCATAGTCATCAGAGTCAATCCATTAGAGCTTGGCGGTATCCAAGAGATAGAGTATCTAAATAGCTTTGGATTTGATGCTATCAGGGTAGCCAAAATCAAAAACCAAACCCAGATAGCTCAAGCACTATCAATCCTAGCAGATGACAAAGA
>Ga0256913_10000120_pt1 | contig 35673 bp, 32 predicted proteins | sample Axial_MatmetaG_FD_185970 | JGI IMG/M metagenome (GOLD analysis project Ga0256913, IMG submission 185970) | Deep-sea worm associated microbial mat communities from Axial Seamount, Juan de Fuca Ridge, Pacific Ocean - Axial_Mat | ecosystem: Environmental > Aquatic > Marine > Oceanic > Microbial... | reverse complement strand
AATGTGGCATAATAGCATATTTCCATTCATTTTCACCTAAGGATTGAGATAATTTCATCCAAGGATAAACATCCCATTGGTCAATTACAGGTGACTGTGTAGCAGTGAAACCTCTGAAAAGAGTTATTGCAACGGTTCTGTCGTCGTCAACAATTGCTTCATATTCCCGAATTCCATCATTGAAAAGTGCCAACCCGACGTTTCCATCACTCATGTCAACAAAGCGGTGCATCGGATATTGAGGATTTGGTCTTCCATAATACGGACTTGATTCCGGAACAACTATGTCGCGTTCAATAACATCAAACGAAGCTTCTGCTGCCGAAACTTTTACATCCAATTTTGTTGGGAACATTGCACGCACTCTATGCTGTTCGGCATTGTTGTTTATTTTTGTATGAACTTCAACAAACGGCTGATTTTTGCGCAAGGTATAAGTTGTATCGATTACCATTTTAATAGTTTCATCGCTTCTTCGGTAATTACCTTCTTCACCTTCCAGACCGATTGGAATAGTTAATTCGTTTGTTACTTTGAACCTCGTTAAAAACTCGCTCGATTCAACATGTGAAATATCTGCTTTTGTTCCCAATGTTAAGAATGTCTGGTTTTCCTCAGGGAACATATGTATCCACGGATTGCCAGATTCACCGGTTTCTTCGTAGTAGTTCATGTTTACAAAATTCTGCCCGGTTTTTTTATCAAGGATATCCAAACTTCCATCTTCATTGATGGATGCTTTGATAAATTCATTTTCCATTACAGGTTCAACAGAGTTGTCATTTAACTTAACATCCACCAAACCAATATTTTCCTCTTCTCTTTTTAAGTGATATGTCTTATATCCAAAAGCAGGGATATCTGTAAATTCGGCGCTAAGTTGAACTCGTTGAGAACGAAGTTGCAATGAAATATCCTGCAAGTTTCTTACAAGAGTACCAAAAGATTCTCTACCTGTTTCAGTATAAGATACAGCATTACCGTTAATATCTCTGATTGAAAATCCTTCGTAATTAGATTTATCTGGCAGATCAATTGAAAATGTTACGACTTCCGTTCTTGGAAACGGTGAAGGATTGAATATGGTTATCACTGCTTCGTTGATATCAATATCGTTGTTATCTATCTGCTTAACAACTGCCGATAATGCACGACGCATAACACCGTTGGAGAGAATATCCGTTTGATCAAAGCGATACATCATATCTTTTTCCATTTGATCGATACCGGCACCGCAGATATTATCGTGCGGATGATTTTGGAGTAAATATTTCCAAGTCATATCCAATGTTGATTTCATATACTCGCCACCGACTAACCAACCGAGTGCAGAAAACGGTTCTGCGTAACGCTGTAACGCAACCTCGCCTTGAGCATTTCTTCTTTTGATCTTAGTTCGGCTCGAAAGCACATCACCCATTAAATTAGTCCATTTACCAGTTGCACCGGGATTACGACTTTCACCGTATAAAACTTCAGGATCCTTAACTTCTTTTCTCATCTCATTCATGAAGTTTTCTAAAGAATCCAAGAAAAGTTCGTGACCAAGTTCATTGGCTACTTTATTTGATTCTTCTGCAAGCAACGATTCGTTTGGATCCGGTGATGAACAGTCAAACCCTTGCATGCAAGCAATATGCGATGTGGTAAAATGTTCGCTTTCATCATCAATCAGTTTTTTAACTTGCTTCGGTAAAACACTTAAATCGAAATCTTCCTGTGCAACATCGAGCGGATAATAATGCTCATGCGGGTGAAATTCATTATTAAGTCTGAACGGTAATGCGCCTCTGTCCCAGTCGTACCACCATTCGTCGCGCCCCATACCAAATCGAGCCATGCGGTAAACGTAAAAATAATAACTGAATCTCGATAGTGCACCGAATCTACATCCCAACACACGAGAGCCATCGGGCCCTTCGAGAATAAACTCAGCTTTTTTGGTATTAATTCCTCGATAGAAAATAATCGTATCGATATCAAAGCCATGATAAATCTGCGGCATTTGTGAAGTTTGACCATATGAAAACGGAGTGTATCCTATCTTACTCACCTTTCCCAGTTCTTCAGCTTGTTTATGACCAATAACTAAGTTTCTTACAAGGGATTCACCGTTTACAATATATTCTTCCGGTAAGTTATACCAAGGACCAACAATAAGTTTACCGGCTCTAACAAACTTTTTTATCTGTTCCTTTCGCTCGGGTCTGAATTCCAAATAATCTTCAACCGCAATAGTCTGCGAATCCAATAAAAAAGAATGAAATTTTGGATCTGTTTCTAAAAGTTCAAGTAAGTTATCCATAAACTCAATAAGCAATAACCTGGTTTCGTTAAATGGATATACCCAAGCTCTATCCCAGTGAGTATTAGATATTACATGAACTTTTTTCCCTTTTCCCTCATTAACCATGTTTGTCATATATGTTCTCCGTTTTCTATTTATTTAAATTTAATTTCAAGTGTAATAATTTTTTTAGCTTTTGTTTCAAACGAGATTTCGTTTTTATCTAACTTTACTTCTTCCCCATCTATAATTTCTTCATTCAGATTAAGAAGATTTACCTCTGTTACTTCTTTGAACAATTTTAATTTTCCGTTGATTGTTCTTTTTGTCGGATTGTAAACTCTGATAACTACACTATCAGATTCCTCTGCTTTCTTAATTGAAGAAAGCATCAATCCATTTCCACTTAACTCCACAAAGCTGAATGATTTTGGAAGACTTCCTTCATGAGGACCAGCTTGCGCAACGTCAATAGGAACATTAAAATAATCGGCCTGCTGCATTACTTCGCCTTCATCCCAATCGCCTTGATGAGGATAAATAAAATAGTTGAACTCATGATCACCAAGTGATTGTGAACCTTTCATTTCAGGATGTCGTTCCCACTTCCAGGCAACAGTGGCAAGCGCAATTTCAAATGCACGTAAAAGTGTAATCCCGATTGTTCTACTTTCATTATCGGTAACTTCGTATTCATGTAAGCCATCATTAATAACTGCCAAACCAACTTTACCATCACTTACATCAACAAATCTTTGATGCGGATGTGTCGGATTCCATGTGTGTGCCCAAGGACTATCATCATTTCTATCAATTTCTCGTTCGACTACATCAAACGGTTCTTCTGCAAAAGAATACTTAGAATTGATATAACTCGGGAACATTACTCGTAATCTATGATCCTCACAATTGTTGAAAAATGTAGTTTTAACAGATACACCTTTTGAGTTTTTTGTAAGTGTAAATTCCGAACGGATCTGCATCTCTCTTGTTTCGGTTGATCTGCCGGCATCATCACCGTCAGCATCCAATCTTCTAACATAATCCCCTTTTCCTTCATCCATTCTGATCGGAATTTGCAATGAATGTGTTACGGCATAACGAGCTAACTCCGGGCCATTCTGTACCAACTCAATTTTAGGAGTTGAATTCAACGTTGTTATCACTCTATCGTAAGCCGGCGGAATGTGACGCCATGCGTGACCGACTTCGCCGTCATCTGAGAAATAATGAAGTCCTTCATAAAAATATCCGGTTGATTTATCAGTAATATCAAGAGTTCCATTCTCATTTACAGTAACGAAAATAAAATCGTTCTCCATTTTGTTCTGTCCCGTTACTAATGACTTATAATTCCAATGGAAATCTTCCGTAGGTTTAACAACTAATGATTTATACCCAAGCGCCGGAATATCATCCAGTTGCAGATGAGCATGTATTCGGAGCGAAGGCATTTCCATTGTTGCATCACCAAGATGACGTACAATTGCATCATATTCATAACGCCCTTCTTCTTGGAATAATATTTTCTCTCCCGTAACACTATCAACAATTGTATAATTTTTGAACCCGCTTTTTAAAGGAAGATCAAAAACTGATGTTACAATTTCACTTCTTACATATGGAGTTGGATTGTAAACAGTCAAAGCAATTTCGTTATCAGCTAAGTCAGAATTATCAATATTCATTTGCACTGCTTGAAGTGAGCGGTTTATTATTCCATTTGCAATACTTCGGCATTGATCTAATCTATGATGTACGTCTTTTTCAATTTGGTCCAAACCCGTACCGGAAATTGAATCATGCGGATGTGATTGCAACAAATATCTCCAAGCCATATCCAAATAACTTTTGGGATACTCTTTACCAAGCAAAAATGCAATAACAGAATATGGTTCCGCTTTGCGCTGTAGTTCTTGTTCAGCAAGTGTATTTTTCCTCTTCATGTTTGTACGTGTAGAAGTAACATCGCCATATAAATGTCTTCTCGTACCCAACTGGCGCGGGGTTCTGCGTTCTCCTTTTAGTACAATCAAATTATCCCAATCCACTGATCTCTTAAGAGCATCAATAAATTCAGGCAAACTACTGTGGAATATTTCATCATCACTTTTAGCTAAACTCTTTGCAGCTTCTTGCATGGTTTTCATTTCGTAAACATCGGGTTGAGTGCTGTCCATACCTTGCATACAAGCTATGTTGTTTGTTGTCGCATGTTCCGTTTCAATCTTCTTTAATTCTTGCATCGATTTTTCTACGACTTTGGCATCCAACTTCTTTATCGGATCAAGCAAAATATGATGTCCCATATGTTTACCATTAGCAGTAAGATGGAATGGAAGTCCTTTTTCATTCCAATCATAATCACGCTCTAAAATCTCTTTTCCATAAACAGACGGCCGATAAACCGTAAAGAAGAAATTATATCTCGCATTAGAACCTATACGAGAACCTAAAATTCGTGTTCCATCAGCTCCTTCAAAAATAAATTCTGCAGGAACTTCTCTGGAATTAACTCCGTGATAAAAGAGAATTGTATCTATATCAAACCCTTTATAAATCTGAGGCATTTGAGAGGCTTGTCCATATGAAAAGGGAGAATAACCAACCTTCATCGGTTCGCCATATTTTTTTGTAATACGATGACCAATAAGTAAATTCCTTATGAGTGATTCACCACTGACCAAATGTTCTTCCGGTAATGTGTACCAAGGTCCTACCTGCAAACGTCCTTCTTGAATCCTTTTGCTGATCTCCTCTTTCTTTTCTGGACGGATTGCCAAATAATCTTCAACCGGAATGATCTGTGAATCAAGAAGGTATGTTTTATATTCAGGATAATCATTAAAAATCTTTAACAGTTTATCCATAAACTCAACCAGAAACATTCTTGTTTCTTGAAAATCATACAACCATTCTCTATCCCAATGGGTATTAGGAATAAAATGAAACTTTAATCCTTTATTATTAGCCTTTGCCATGCTCCTCCTTTTTGTTTTAATGAATATAAAGTAATTTTCAAAGCAATTCTTATGTATAAAAAAAGGCTATTTCTAAATAAATAGAAATAACCTTTTTCAAAATATAATTCGTTTATTTTACTTGACCTACAGTAAATTTTGAGTCTTTTAATATTCTTAATTCTCCGTTTTCATCAAACCAAACTTTTGATGCTTGATCCAGACTATATCGTTCTTCAGGTGATAAAACCCTTGGATATCGAGTCAACGGTTTGATTGGAATCCCTCGTTTGCTAATCAAATATTTAACTCCCATTGGATGAACGGAACGCTGTGCCATTTCCATTCCACAAAGGATACCATTCAGTTCATCAGCACTTGGATCACCTTCAAGCCCTCCTTTCAACACTTCGAGCTCAAGATCAGGCATCCAATTAGCAGCAATATTCATCGAGCCCGGAGCACCCAGTTTCATAGCTTCTAACATATAAGGTACATTTGCTTGTAGAAGTGCAAGATTAGTACCTTTTGTAATACCAATTAACTTTTCGATTTTATCGATATTGCAACTTGTTTCTTTGTATGCAAAAAATCTGCCTGAGTCAGCGAGGACTTTCACCAAATCAAATCCAAGATGATAAGAACGTGGTACCGGACATTCATAAATACCAAGTTTGGCATCTGTTTTTTCAGCTATTGTCAAATAGTATTTTTCAAGTTCTTCATCAGAATTATGGAAAGTCGGTACCGTCAACATTACAATTTCAGCTCCGGCATCAGCAACTTTTTTCACAAATTCAATATGTTCATCAATGTTGTCACCAAAGTTACCGGTTGCTACAACGGGAAACTTCCCATCAACAACTTTTAATGCTTCGGTAATTAATAATATCCTTTCATCATCAGTCAGTTCAAACATTTCACTGGATTGGCAGTTAGCATAAACTCCGCCAAGATCTAGTGATGAATACCATTCGAGCATTTTCCTATACCCATCAATGTCAATAGAAAGGTCATCATTATAGGGAGTTATTAAAACAGGCCAAACTCCTTTATATTCTTGATTACTCTTTTCACTCATTTCTAAACTCCCTTAATTAACTATTCTTTTTTATCTCTATTAAATTTTTCATTACTTCAAATAGACTTTCCTTATATCCTTTAACTCCAAATGCATCATGGAGGGTCTTATACAATGAATAGAGCTTTGCATAAGTCTCGTGCTCTTTTTTATTCGGGATAAAATTAGTTTCTTTTACTCTGCACACCCTTGATTGAATAGCTTCAATACTTTCAAAGTTCTCATCACCTTTTTTTGCAACAAAGCCACCAATTATTGCAGCACCCATTGCAACGGTTTGTCCACTTGCAGCAACTTCCATAGGTCTTCCCAATATATCCGCATAAATCTGCATCACCATTGGGTTCTTCTCTGCAATACCTCCACAGTTGACCAGTTTGTCTATTTTTATTCCGTATTCTTCCATGCGTTCAATTATCATCAAAGCTCCAAATGCAGTTGCTTCAACAAGAGCACGATAGATCTCATAATCTTTCGTATGAAGAGTTTGTCCAACAATCAAACCGGTTAAGTTGAAATCCGCTAATACATTTCGATTGCCGTTGTTCCAATCGAGAGCGAGTAAACCGGATTGACCCGCTTTTAATTTTTCTGCTTTCTCGGTCAATACATTGTGATAATCACTATTCCGGTTCAGGACATTGGAAACAAACCAGTTGAAGATATCACCTACAGCAGACTGCCCTGCTTCAATACCGATATAACCAGGAAGAACCGAACCGTCAACGACTCCGGCAACACCGGGAATGTTCTTGATCTCTTTATCTTTAGGTGAAGCCATAATATCACAAGTTGATGTACCGATGATTTTTACCAACACCCCTTCACCAACACCGGAACCAATAGCCCCAATGTGAGCATCCAAAGCCCCGACGGCAATCGGGATACCTTCTTTTAGTCCAAACTTTTCAGCCCACTCAGAAGAAAGAGTCCCCATGATCTCATCAATTGTAAACGCTTCATCGCTTAATGTTTTTCTTAGTTCAACAAATTCAGGCGCTAATTTTCCAAGAAATTCTGCATCAGGATATCCACCCCATTCTTTGCTGTACATTGCTTTATGTCCGGCAGCGCAGACGTTTCTTTTTAGATCTGAAATGTCAGTTATTCCGGCAATGGCTGCAGGAATATAATCCGAACATTCGAGCCAAGTAAAAGCTGCATCATAAACTTTCCTATCAACATTGTAACAATGAAGTATTTTTGAGAAGAACCATTCCGACGAGTAAGCACCACCACATTTTGCAATATATTCAGGACGAATTTCAGCAGAAAGTTTTGTTATTTTTTCCGATTCCTCAATTGAGGAATGATCTTTCCATAACCACGCCTGCGCATTAAGGTTATCCTTAAATTCATCCTTTAATGCTAACGGTACTAAATTTTCATCAACAGGAATAGGAGTTGAGCCTGTGGTATCAACACCAATTCCAACAATTTCTTCTGCTGAAATACCTTTACCAACCGCAATAGTCACTGCTTCTTTAACCGCAATCTCCATGCTTTCGAGATAATCACCGGGATATTGCCTCGCCACAAGAGGATTATGTTCATCCAGAAGAATTCCACTCTCTCCGCTTTTGTAATTTGATACTGCGCTTGAAATTTCTTCTCCATTAGCCAAGTTAAGGACTAATGCTCTAACAGAATTTGTTCCGAAATCAATGCCAAGTGCATATACGTTGTTCATAAAAATTAATCCTGATTACTTGTTTTTAATTTTTTAATAGTCATCCACGATTTTATTATCATGCCCGCTCCAATAGCAAATAATATTAGCCCAGCTACAAGATTGGTCATTTCTCCAATATATGTGCTTGTATGAGTAGTTGCTATTAATATTACAATTCCGAAGAAAAGAATAAAAACTCCCAGGGCATTATTAATCTGTGCACTTTTCTCTTTTGCTTTATCTTCTTTAGTCATAATCTTTCCTCAGATCATTAAAATAAATAGTATGTATAATATAAAACAGCTAGTACGGCTAGCGCCCATATTTTCAGATTCATCCACCAATGTCTATTCTTAACTTCAATTCCTTCAAAAATATATTCATTAGGAATAATTATGATCAGCAACCCGATTAAAATAAAGAGCCCGTAAAAGAACCATTTTGCTGATTCAACCGATACTTCTGCGAGCCAATCAAAGTTTAACATTTATCTCTCCAATTATTATTTACTTTCAGCTTTATGAACTTTATAAACTAACCCGTCTAACTTTTCTGCCGAATATGGTTCAGTAAAAAAGGTTACAACAATAGTAACTATAAACGCTAACACAAAGGACCACCATGATACATATAAAAATGGATCTTCTATAGTAAAAATCGAATCGCTGAACAAGTTAAGATAAAACGCGAATGCTATACCAATTACCAAACCGGATAATCCTCCCCATTGAGTAGTCCTTTTCCAAAATATTCCAAGCAATAATATTGCAAACAAGGGTCCTTGGAAAAAGGATAAGAAAGTTTGTATTGCTACGTATATACCTGGGAAAAGACTGCTAAGTGGAGCAGTTGCAACACCAATTACCAATAAGACAAGTGTAGTCAATTTACCAACTAGAAGATAATGTTTATCCTCGGCATCTTTTTTAATAAATGGTTGATATATGTCTTTTGTGAAAAGTGTTGCAGTTGAATTGAGCATTGAATCAACACTAGACATTAACCCGGCAAAAAAAGCAGAGAACATTAATCCAATCAATCCCGGTGGAAGCATAGTTTTGATCATCATTGGTAAAGCTTGGTCGCCGTCTTCCAAATCGGGATGGATAATAATTGCAACTAATCCGGGAAATAAAACTAATACCGGAATAAGCATCTTAAGTCCGGAAGCAAAGATCATACTTGCTTTTGCATGCCATTCATTTTTTGCAGTCAAACAACGCTGAACAATTGCTTGATTACCAATCATATATGCATTTGCCATAACAAACGTAAGTCCAAACAAAATACCTGTCCATGGAAAGGGAGTGTTTGAAGTTGATGGCTGTATCAAATCAAAATGTCTTGAATATTCCGGTCCAAGTGCATAAATTTTTTCAACTAATGCATCCCATCCGCCAATAAAATAGAAGCTTAAAAATACTAGAGTAAATCCACCGACAAACATAATAATAAGTTGGACAACATCAGTCATTACAACAGCAGTAATTCCACCGAAATAAGTATATAGTCCAACAACCGCAGCTGTAATGAATATAGATATCAAAATCGGCCACCCCATTAAAACATTCAGCAAAACAGCACTTGCCCAAAAAAGCACTCCAAGATCAACAGCAAAAAATACTATCCACGTAAGAGATGCAGCTGTTCTAACGTATTTATTATATCTTCTGCCAAGATATTCGGGAATAGTGTACATTCCCCCCTTCCAGAAATAGGGGATAAAAATAAAGGCTGCAAGTAGCATGGCCGGTACCGATCCAATCCAATCGAAATTACCTACGGATATCCCATAACGATATGCTTGTCCTGAAACACCAACAAAATCAAGCGCACCAATATCGGAAACTACTATCGACATACCAATTGCCCAGAAAGGTAAACTTCTACCGCCGAGGAAATAATCTTCCGATGTATCAACAAATCTTTTGAAGTAATATCCTAACAGCAAAATACCAACTAAATATGCTATCACAACAAAATAGTCTATTCCAGCAAGCATATAGTATTTCTCCTAATTATTCACAAAAACTTTGATCTTTAGCTATGCTCACTTAATCTCTGATACAAAGCTAAGAGGAAATCTCTATTATCAGCAGATAGATATTTCATTACTCCTCCCATTCTGCTGAAAGTTTTTAAATATCTTAAGTAATAAGCTGGATCAGTATCAGGTGGTTCTCCGTCAGCCCAGTCCCAAGTACTTTTTGCCAAATCAACTATAAGCATATAATGATTATCAATGTGCTCACCTTTTTGAATATGAACATTCTGCGCCATTGAAAGAGATTTTTCAAATATCATAGGAGACATTACAGCAGAACCAACCGACATGTAAACACCATTTTCGAGTTGATTGATTTGATTTGCAAAAGTTAAAAAATCTCGTAACGCCGCTCTACCAATAGCTGCACCGTGATTAAGCGGGTGAGTATAAATAATATCATGCCCTATCATCGGGTGACCGGTAAATGGAATACCTAATCTATATGCAGCGGCTTGAACACAATACTCTTTATAAGGGAATTGTATTTCCATCCAACCGGAAGGAAGATCAAACTTTCTGATTGTGTCTAATAAATCCAAAGCTGCAGCAGCTTTCTCAGGATCAGCAGAATAATCTTTTACAATTTGCTCCATCTCTTTCTCAGTAGGGATCTGGACTCCACCGTTCTCAATCATGCTACCAACCGATTCGCCATATCCTTTATCTTCAAAAGCACCAACAACAATAGCTAAGTTGATATACTTACCGGTTTCTTCCCAAATTCCGAACTGACCTTTATCTACATTTGCTTTAACATCTTCACTGCTAACCCCTTGATAAGCAAACTCCCAATCGTGGATAATCCCCGCACCATTGGTTGCCAAATGAGTAAGCCATCCTTCTTCCATTAATTTGATTATAGTTGGAGCCATACAATTTTTTATCGTATGTGCTCCCATGGTCAATATTACAGGAGCATTTTTTTCTTTGGCTTTTAATATCCGCTCGACTGTATTATTTACAACTTTATTAAATATCTCGGAATTGTTTGAAGGCTTTTGAGTTATTGGGATCTGATCTTTCTCAATATTAACTTTATTATATCTTTCTGAAAGAGGTTTAACGTCTAAGTGTGTTCTATCAAATCGGGGATATGGCATAAATTTCACCTAAGTCATTAAATATAAAGTAATTAAGTTAGTTTTTGATTGTGTTTATATTCTTAGACAAACGAATGACACAATCGATTGTTTAATTTATAATTACTATAAGGAATAGTCAAGTTAAATTTCATTTTTGGTATGAAAAAATCAGGTTTGTATATCCCATTGAATTTCTAAAAGATTGGATGATTTTTATGCTTATATTATAGAAAAAGGTTTTCTTTTAAAAAAAAGTTAAACCAATTCTTCAACTTCACATCTATTGCATTCAAATTGAAGTGTCACATGACCAATGTCAAATTTATCATGAAGTAACTTTTCAACTTTCTCCAAGAGTAGTTCGGTTTTACTTACCATCATGTCCTCCACTTTAACATGCGCCTCAAAGTGGATATCCTTTTCATTCACTTTCCAAAAATGAACATGGTGAATACTATCAATTCCATCAATCTTAACTATCTCTTCTTCAATTTTTTGGATAGAGATTTCATCGGGTGCAGCCATCATCAAAATACGAATCGCTTCTTTAACTATTTCCCAACTTTCTTTAATTATATAGAGAGAAATTAAAACCGTAATCACCGGATCAATCCAATAAATCTGATAATAATAAATAAATATCCCACCGATAATAACCCCCACACTGGAAATTGCATCACTAAAAAGATGAAGATATGCCGAACGGATATTCATATTATCTTTTGCACCGGCTTTTAACAATAGCGTTCCGGCAATGTTCGCTGCTAAACCAATCGAAGCAACAATTATCATAATGCCGCCCTTGATTTCTTCTGGACTGACAAATCTATTGTAAGCTTCAAAAAACAAATAAAGACTTATTCCAATAAGCACTGACGCATTAAAAACAGCGGCAAGGATTTCCGCACGTTTATATCCAAAAGTAAATCGAAAATCTTTTGGCTTTTTATTCAATCGTATTGCTATGTAACTTATAATCACAGCAATTCCATCACTGAAATTGTGCATAGCATCTGAGATAAGAGAAAGACTACCTGAAATAAACCCGCCGATTACTTCAGCAATTGTTATTGTAAAATTGAGTAGAATGGTTATGAACAAACGAGTTCCGCTTGTTTCTACCGAATGTGAATGATTGTGTGAATGTCCCATATTAGTTTTAGTTTACCACAATTCTATAATTCCAAATAATATCCTTGTGCAAGTTTATTAAATTCTTCAATCTGTTGCTTAACCCAGTTTTTATCATAATTTAATTCAGCAGCCATTATCTCTGCTACAACTGGTGCCGCTTCTATACTTGTTCTAGCATCTAAAAATAACGCTCGCACACGCCTGGCTAGGAAATCTTCTACTGTTCTAGCCATTTCGTTACGCACTGCCCAAATAATTTCCGCTTTTAAATATGGTAAGTCCGGATGTATTTTCTCGCTAAGATTTTTGTCAGCAATTATTAGCTCATTTATTTTCCCCCTTTCAGCACCGTAGTAATAAAAAGGTTTAGAGAAATCTATATTTTTTACATAACCATGAATTGCCATATGTTTCGTAACACACTCTTTTTCGTCAAGTGCCCCAACTTGGATCGCTTTGTTAACAACATCTTCAGCCATTCTTCTGTATGTTGTCCACTTTCCTCCCGTAACCGTTATTAAACCGGAACGTGAAACAGTTATCATATGTTTACGTGAAATTTCCTTTGTGTTTTTATCCCCATCCGGCGCTGCAAGCGGGCGTAGTCCGGCAAAGATACTCTGAACATCTTTTCTACTTGGATCCTTCTTTAAATATTTTGACGAAGTTGAAATGAGAAATTCTATTTCTTCCTCTAATGCTCTCGGTTCTAATGAGTGTGATTCAATCGGAGTATCAGTTGTACCGACGATTACTTTACCATGCCAGGGAACTGCAAAGAGAACTCTTCCATCAGAAGTGTTGGGAATCATTATCGCTGCGTCCCCCTGTAAGAATGAATTATCCAGTACAATATGAACTCCTTGACTCGGTTGTATCATTCGTCTGGCCGATGGATCATCAAGTTTTGTTACATCATCGGCAAACACACCCGCAGCGTTAACTACCGTTCTGCCTTTAACTGTATGTTGTTCACCTGATTCCACATCTTCGAATATTATCCCTTCCAATAAGCCAAAATCATTTTTTATAAACTCAACCGCTTTTGCATAGTTAAGAACTACCGCACCATTTTCTACTGCGGTTTGCGCAAGATTAACTGCAAGACGAGAATCATCGAACTGTCCGTCATAATAAATCACTCCGCCAAGCAACCCATTTTCATCAAGATTTGGAATAGCTCTCAGCGTTTCTTCTTTCGATATTTTTTCAGACGGACCAATACCCAGTTTACCTGCCATACCGTCATAAACTTTCATCCCGATATTGTAAAACGGGCCTTCCCACCATTCATAAATTGGGATAATAAACTTTTGGTTTCTCACAAGATGAGGAGCATTACGAAAAAGAAGCCCGCGTTCATGGAGCGCTTCGAACACAAGTGATAAGTCTCCTTGCGCTAAATATCGCACACCTCCATGAACGAGTTTTGTACTTCTGCTGGAAGTGCCTTTTGCAAAATCAGCTTGTTCAACAAGCAAAGTCTCATATCCCCGCGAGGCAGCATCAACAGCACTCCCCAAGCCAGTTGCACCACCACCAATGATTATTACATCCCAAATTTTATTCGGATTGTTCTTTACTTTATTAAGTAATAAATCTCTTTTCATTTTATTTAGCTTGTTAGTTTTTTAATATATTGTTCAAATTCCAAAAGATAGGAATTACGATTTGCAAGTTTACGAATCTCTTCGATATTACTACGAACTGCATCCTCACCTTTTTTAATTATTTTATCTATTTTGTTAAAGTCAGCCCAAGTAAGTTTCCTCACCTTCGGACGAATAACCAAATCGGCTTCTTTCAACCGTGCTTTGGATAAATGAAACGAAGTAATATCTCCGGACCGCGAAAGAACATCAATAGTATTCACCGGTTTGTCTATTCTTCTCAAACAGTGCATTACGTCCACTGCCAGAACACGATCAGCTCCTATTTCTTTAACTCTGCCGGCAGGAACACTTTCCGATGCGCTTCCATCAACAAGATAATAATCATCTATTTGTACAGGGGGGAAAATTCCCGGTATGGCAGAACTTGCGCGAAGTACTTCCCGTAAGTTTCCTTTAGTAAAATTAATTTCCTCTCCCGAAAGCAGGTCTGTTGCAATTGCCGAATACTTTATCTTAAGATTTTCAATTCTAGCTTCTGGTAAACCCGAGTATAAATTGGTAGTGGTCTCATCGTCAAAAAAAGAAATATTCTGAAGCGATTTAAGAACATGAAAACGGAAACCCAAATAATCCCAAAATTCCTCCAGAAATCCTTTATCGGAAGTATCTTGTTCTTTTTTTAGATCGTCAAGTTGTAAATCTTGAAATTTCGGATCTTGCAAAGACTTAAAAACATGTTCTTCCACATCTGCGGCATTACCATAATAAGCATACAACCCACCTATTATCGCACCCATACTGCAGCCGGTAATATTCGTTATCTTGATTTCTTCTTGCTCAAGAACTTTTAAAACTCCGATATGAGCTAGTCCTCTTGCTCCACCGCCGCCAAGCGCTAATCCAATTCCTGCCATTTTTCCTCTTAATTTATTTTTACTATTCTTTTAAATTCAATGTTGAAAAAAACGAAATGATACTTTCTCTACTTAACATTCCTACAATTTTATTATCCTCAATAACCGGCATTTGGTTAACGCCTTCTTTATCCATTGCTTTCAACGCATCAACAAGCGGATAGTTCACATCTACGGTCTTTACTTGGTCAAGAGGTTTCATCACATCTGTTACTGTAGTTTTATCCCATTCGCTTTGCGGAACATTTTTAATGTCATGAATTGTTAGAAGCCCAACATACTTACCGTAATCTTCCACAATAAAAGATCTTCTATGACGAGTTAATATTTCATTCTGAATAAATTCTGAAATGGTTGTATCAGCGGGAACAAGACCGTATGCTTTTGTCATCGCCTCTTCAACAGTATGTCCGCCAAGATACTTTGTAAATCGTTCTCTCTGTATCTGTGCAAATGCTGCACTCTCAAGAAACCAACCGATAAACGATAACCACATACCATCGATAAAATAACCGGCCATCATTTCGAAGAAACCAATCATTATTACGAAGAAGCCGAATATCCTTCCTACACTGGCTGCCGTTTTATTTGCTCTGTCAAAATCTTTTGTTCGACCCCAAATAATTGCGCGGAGTATTCTACCTCCATCCAAAGGAAATCCGGGAAGTATATTAAAAACACCAAGGAATAAATTTATCATACCTAAGTAATGAAACAATGCATACAGATACTCATTGCCCTTTGTGAGTGCTGCCATTCCATAAAAGAATCCCATTAATAAAAAAGTAACCGCCGGACCGGCAATTGATATAAAGAATTCCTCTTTAGGATTGCGAGGTTCTTGACCAATTTCTGAAATTCCACCAAAGATAAAAAGCTTAACTTGTTTTACTTTATAATTATACTTTCGTGCAACAATGGAGTGACCGATTTCGTGCAACAAAACGCTTACAAAAAAGAGTACGGATGTTATTCCTCCGATTATCCAGTAATAAATATGCGGCCAGCCTTTATATTCGTTTGGGAAATAACTCCCGGCTAATATCCACGTTACAAACAACAGAACTAAGAACCATGAATAGTCAAAGGTTAATGGGATTCCGAATAGCTTTCCAACTCTTACTTGATTTTTTTTGAAAGATGTTTTCATAATATTTCCCAAATACTTTTCTGATTTTAATGTCAGAGTAAATTGTTAACTTATCCCCGGATAAAACATACTATTTCTAAAATGTTTGTTAGAAAATACTCCTTAAACATCCAGTTGTCAAGAGCTTGTTACCAGTTGTTACTGGGAACTATTTCAATAAACGTAATAAAATTTTTTATAAATGCTAAGTCTGCATTAAACTTTTCAATAACCAATTTGATTTCATCATGTTGCACAAAACATAAATTAGACTAACACGATAAGAAAACTCAACCCGATTAAAATTGAGAATCCTATAATTGCCTGCTTTTTAATTGCTGATCCGCCAAGCATTAATGCATATATCATTTTTACGGCATTATTACTAGCCGTGGCAATAATTGTAGCCGAGACGATAGTCCCGATAGAGATACTCGCACTTACATCCTGAAATAGGTTCAGAATATAAGGATCGATATCTGTAACTCCAACAATCAGTGAAAGGATATTGATCCCTTCATTTCCAAAATTAGAAACTACATAATTTGTCAATACAGCAAACAATGAAAAGAGCAGTCCAAATATTAGTGCAGTTCTAAATTCAAGCGGATTTTTATCCGGTTCAACTTTAAAGATTTCATTTGTCGATTTTGAACTTCTCAGAAAAATAAAACTGATTACTGCCGCTGCTATAATTAATAACAAAAACGGAAGCGCTAATTCATAAGCTACGTGCCGGTTAAAAATCCAAGCCAGGATAAATATTCTGAAATACATAACTCCTGTAGCGCTGATAATTCCTGCCACTGTTTTAGTTGAAGTTCCTTTGTTTTTACTTTTCTTAGCAAGAATAACAGTTGTAGCGGTACTGCTGTACAATCCGCCTAGCACAGCAGTTAGCATAATTCCAGAATTAGGGAAAATAAACTTCTTCAATATATAACTAAAATAAGATATTCCCGATATTGCAACTATTGTCAGCCAAAACTGATATGGTGATATATTAATACTCTTAGAAATCGGTTCATGAGGTAGAAGGGGTAGAATTACACCGGCGATAATTATAAATTTTGCAAGAATAGTAAATTCATCGCGTCCAAATTTTCTTGTAAACTCAAAAAGATCTTCCTTGATCTCTACTATAATCAATACAGTAACAATGATCAGCATCACTAACCAGGAAGGTTGCAGGTAAATTAACGGCGCCAGCGAGTATGTTATCATTGCAATAATTACAGAAGTAAGTCCGAACTTATTCTGAATTTTAATTTTGTAATAATACGCAATCCCAAGCAGAAGCAGCAACCCGCCTCCGCCTAAAAGAAATGGAAGCATTGTTGCTTTATCTATTATGTATAAGATAAAACCAAGTATTCCAACTAAAGCGAATGTCCTATCGGTACCGAAAAGGAAATCAACATTTTCATTTAGATGATGACGCCTTTGCTCCAATCCAAGTATTAATGACATAAGAGCTATTAAGATAAAATTCTGTAGATCTCCCGGTATTGACTTAATTACTTCCATGTTCATTTTTATTTGAAACGAAAATTTTTCTTTTGTTTTTAATTTTAATCTGAATTATTAATCAGTTCTGATTTTTCCCGTTTAAAGAATGGGATATATATTTCTTAAATATTTTAAGCTAATAGAATAATGTTTATTCTTCATTTCCATAATCTATTTCTTAATTATTCCCGACTGTAAATATTTCTACGATTTCGCCAATAATAAAAGAGAAAATAAAGATAAGAAGAGATTCTATCACAGAAAATTTCACTCCGAAATAAAAAATCATTAAAGGAAACAACTGTAATTTAATTGCTCTATTATAAATAAAAATAGTAATCAACTTTTCTCTCATTCCATCTTCTTTTAAATCTGCAATTAACGGATACCAAAGGTAAGCAGGACCTACAGATAAAATGCCCGCTACAGAAGTTAATAACATACCTTTTATTCCTGATTTTTTTCCAAGATATTTTTTTATTTTGTCAGGTTTGAAAAGCAACAGTGTAATAACCATTATTATAAATACAAAAAATAAAAAAGGAAGAATCATTGTTAATGATTCCCAAAATTTATTTACTGATTTTATAAAAATGCTTTTATTAATAATGTAAAGAGAAAAATAAAACAATATTGAAACTCCAACAGCAATTAATGCTCCGAGATTTTTTCCGTTTCCCTTTCCGTTATTATTATTTAATTTATTATCCATTATTATTTAGTGTATCGCTTATTCTAATATTGTTCTCAATCTTAACTCATTTTTTATATATATTTCTAAATTTTCATAAGTAAAAAAATCAGTATCCCAATAAACATTGAGCCAAAAAATGCAGCAATATTTCTAACAATAGCAAATTTTTTTCCAAAGAAATGAGCTTCAATCGGTAACTGTGTAATTCCTACAGAAACCCATGAAATAATAAATGCTGCTACAGCTATAAGAGAAACACCATCTTTTAGCATCTCTCCACCAATTATGTAGCTAAGAATAGGATTACCGAGCGAAACACTTCCGAGTGTTGCTCCTACAAATGAATCTAAAAATGTATTACCTACAAATATTTTTGAATATTCTTCCTTTGGCAAAACAACTTGAACAAAAGAGATAAAAAGTAATACGGTAATAATTATTGGAATAGACATGCTAAAAGATTTCCACGTTTTGAGGATGGCAATCCTTAATTTGATTTGTTTTCTATCTTCTTCTAAATTTAAGAAATTCAATATTTATCTCATTAGTATTATAATTTAAAATTCTGCAAAATATGTATTTACTTCCAAAATATTTAATAGAACTTTTATTATTCAGTCTTTGAAAATGAACTAACTAATTTTTTTGCGTTATCCCCTCTTAAGTAGTCCACAAGTCCAAGAAGTCCGTCTGTTAGATAGCGAACATTAAAACCATTTTCTAATAGAAATATTCTTCCCATTATTGCACGATCGTAATGCGGACATGCGGTTACAACAATTTTTGATTTATCTATTTCGTCAAGTCTGTTAGGTAGTTCATTCAAAGGAATATTTTTCGTAAATGAAATATTCCAGACTTCATATTCTTCCTTAAACCGAACATCAATAATTTGCACTTCGTCTTTTTTTTTCAGTTCCAGCAATTCGGGAATTTGTATTTTCATTCTCTTTCTTTCTTCATAATTGAAGTTTAAAAGATAATCGCCATATTTTATTTTAGATTCACTTTCCATTTTAACTTATCTTAAACATTCTAATTTCATTCAAAAATATTTTTATGTATCGATGTTCCGATTACAATCATTGCCGTTCCATCAAATACAAGACTGATACCCACAAGCAATCCTATCAACCAAAGCGAGCTAATAGGCCAGCCAACCAGAAAAATAAAAGCGATAAAGATTGATATCAAACCGTTTAGCATCATCCATACCCAACCTTTGAGCGGACGCAGTTCCAATCCAAACATTATTCCGGCAAAGCCATCGAAAAGGAAATAGATAATTAGCAACAATCCAACTGCGGCTACGCCTGTCATTGGTCTGTAAAGTATTAGTAATCCAATAGCAAACAGCAAAAACGGTTTCAGCCAGGCTATCCATTTTGAATTGTAACTTTTCATTACATGATAACCTGATACTATTCCACCAATGACAAGCATCCACCCGATGAAGAAAGAAATTGTCAGTGATGTTAATTCAGGCAATAAAATACTTATCAACCCAATAACCAACAGAAGAATACCAGCCACTAACGAATGAGTTCTAAACTGATTTCTTAAATCACTTTCCATAAAATACTTTAACATTTTATTCCTCCTTAATTAAACTTTAATGATAATGAATTTTCTTAAATTCTCTTGCACGGACTTTCCTATAAACAAATTCCACTACAAACGAAGTTGTAAATGTAATTATTGTTCCGTAAAAAACCATACGTTGGTCAATCCACTGGAAATAAAGGAGTAAAAGAAAAACCAAACTTATCAATAACAAATTGAACGAGACCATAACCTTACTGCCGCCAATTTCTTTTATCAGTCTTAAATGAGAGATCATGACAAAGATATAAATTACTGTAAAAACCGAACTGGTAATTGCGGCAACACCGCCAATGTCAAAAAGCAAAGCGAATAACATTCCCAATCCGGCAGTTATATACAAACCTTCTTTTGTTCCAAACCATTCCTTTCGCTCAAAAAATTCAGGAAGTTCTCCTTCCTTGGCAAATGAGTATGCTGTGTTTGCACCTCCGTATAGAGTTGCATTAAGCGCCGATGAAATTGAAAAAAGCGCACCGATTGAAATCAATAAAAATCCAAAATTTCCAAGAAACGGTTGAGCTGCAACCGCAAGAGCATTATCCTGTGCAGCAATGAGCTGCTTAAGCGATAAATTACCAACTGCTGCCATTGCTACCGTAACATAAATAATTGATACTATTATTATACTTATAATTATTGCCTTAGGTACGTTCTTCTGAGGGCTTTCCATGTTTTCCGACATATTAGTTACCAATCCGAACCCCATATACGAAAGGAAAAATATAACAGAAGCATGAAGCATTCCACTTACATGAGATGAATCGAACGACGGTTTAATCAACTCCGGTTTTATTGTGAACAATCCGCCAACAATAAACACCCCAAGAATCAATAACTTGATCATAACAATATAAAACTCTGCTTTACCAACCGCTTTAGAGCCGAAGAAATTAAGCACAGTAAAGAAAGATATTACTATCACAACTGTTGCTCCAATTGAAAACGGAGTTGAGGCAATTCCGACTAACGGGATAAAATAACCGGCAAACCCTTTTGCAAAAAGAGAAATGGAAACAACATAACTCAACCACATAAGGACGCTTAAACTTCCGGTTACAATTGTATCTCCGAAACCTTTAAGTACAAATGCAATTGGGCCGGCATTCGAAACGATTTTCCTCCCGAATTTCATATAGGAGTATGCAACAGCAAATGCATAAAAAGCCGAGATAATAAATGTTTCTGGCAAATCTTGTTTGGCTATCTCAGCGCCTACACCAAAGATGGAGAAAATACTTGCCCCTACCATAGTGCCAACTGCCATTGAGATGGCACCAATCAGCGTAATCTTTTTTTGTTCTCCCATATAATCACATCCTTTATTTTATAAGCACAACAGGAACATGAGACTTACGTGCAACTTTTTCAGCCGTACTTCCTAACAACATTCTTTCGACCGCATTTGTTCCCTGATGTCCTAAAAATATGGATGTAACTCTTTTCTTTTCTGCTTCTTCAAGGATAGTACTGAATGGGACACCTTCTTTCATTACGATTCTAACTTTTTGGAAACCCGCTTTTTCAAATTCAGCTTTCCATTTTACCAGATTTCTCTCGGCAATTTTTGCCAAACTATCCATCAGATTGAGGTTCTGAATTTCAATATCATCAATGGTATCGAGGTATGGAAATATTCTGTTATCCAGAACATTTAATAAAATTATTTCTTTAGAACATTTGGCAAGTTTTTTAAGTTCCTTTTTAACTTTTACCGAATGTTCCGAGAAATCCGTAGGAAATAATATTTTACGTAACATTTTTAAACTCCTTTTTTATTTTCAATATTTAGATTAACGCAACAGTTATATCAGATTTACGGGCAATCTTCTCAGCAGTACTGCCAAGCATAATGCCTTCTGTTTTTTTATCAAGACCTTTATGCCCAAGAAATATTGACGTTACTTTCTTCTCTTTGGCATAATCCAAAATAGTTGTAAAAGGTGTACCGGCTACAACATCAGTTGTAACTTTTAATCCGGCTTTTTCCATTTCTTTTTTCCATTCATCCAATTTATTCTGGAATTTTTTCTTCAAATCTTTATCCAATTCAAAACTGCCAAAACTAAAACTATCAATGTATTCCGAAAAAGCCAGTTTTCTTTCATCCATTATATGGATCATTATTATTTTACCCACTCCGCAATCGGACATTTTTTTTAACTTATTCTTTACTCTAATGGAAGCTTCTGAAAAATCAGTCGGGAACAATATCTTTTTTAACATTTCATTTCCCCTTTTAATTTGTTCTTAAATTATGTTTTTTGAAAAATCCGTGAAACAGTCTATTCTCTTTAATTACTTGTCGATAAAAAATCACTTTAATAACATCGTTGAATAGGAACCAAAACATCGCATAAGCCCAAACAATACCAGCCCATTTCCAACCTATAGCCGGGATGTACCAGCCATAAACACCAATTAAAGTTCCGAACACAGCCGTTGATAACGAAGCCCAGAATAAACGTGGAGAAGGAAATGGCTTTTTGAAAAACCAGTCGGTTGTTCTTGTGTTATATATTGTGCCATGGCCAGCAACAATTAATTTTACAAAAATGATTGATTGAATCATTGGCTGTGATAAATTAGTAAAAGTTTCCATCAAAAAGAAAATTAAAAAGGAAGAAATAACACCGGCAATTCCTAACAGAGTTGAAAGACCGAACAATTCCCGATTGTTCCATCTGACAGGTTTTTCATCTATCTTCGTATTATCATAGGAAATTGTTAGAATCGGAATATCGTTCAACAGTGCCAAGAGTATTATCATAATTGCCGTTACCGGATAGAAATTAAATAACACTATTGATAACGTCATAAAAATAATAACGCGTATTGTTTCGGCAATTCTGTAAATCGCATAACTTTTCATTCGCTCAAAAATTATTCTTGCCAATTTAACCGCATCAATAATTACGGAAATACCCGGGGCCAGCAGAACCAAATCGGCAGCGGCGCGGGCAGCATCGGTTGCATCGGAAACGGCAATACCGGCATCCGCTTTTTTTAATGCGGGCGCATCATTTACACCGTCGCCTGTCATACCGACAATGTGATTCCCCTTTTGCAGTTTATCTACAATCATATATTTGTCTTCCGGGAAAACTTGTGAGAATCCGCTTACACTTTCAATTACTTCAACAATTTCTGACTCGTGCATTTTTATATGATCATGTCCTATATTTTCCATGTTAAAGGAATTTTCAATTTCCTTAGTAAGATCTTCAGCAAATTTTTTCGCCTCTACTTCGTCCAACTCCGGGTTCAACTTCTGATGAATTGCTTTAGCCAAAATATTAGTCATTGCAAGGAATTCTTTACTTCTGCCTTTCTTTAATTCTTCTGCTCTGATAATATTCGGTTTCAATCCAAGCTTTTGTGCAATCTGATTTGCAATGGCATTATTATCGCCAGTAACCATTTTTACATCAAGACCTAACTTCTGCGCTTCGGAAATAGTTTTCTTTGCATCTTCCCTCGGAGGATCATACAACGGAATAAGTCCAACATATTCATATTTCCTTTCATTATTTTTTTTAATAGCCACACCCAAAGTTCTGTAGGCATTTTCAGCAAGTCGGTTGACTTCTGTTAAAACTTTTTCCTTATCAATACTTCCGCCGCATAGATTTAGTATTACTTGCGGTGCTCCTTTGGTCACAACAAATTCTTCGGAGCCGGAACTTATAATAGCTTCGGTGCGTTTACTAACCGGATCGAACGGAATAAACTTTTTCTGTTTGTATTTGCTCAACTCATCATAACGGTTATGGTTCTTAAGATATTCATGAATAGGCACTTCTATCGGGTCGTTGTTTTCTTCCTTCGAAGCCAATGCCGCATAGAGCATTAAATTATCGGCAGTAAAGTTGCCAAACAAAATCGGTTCGGCAATTGTCATTTTGTTTTGTGTCAATGTTCCGGTTTTATCAGAGCAAAGAATATCAATTCCGGCAAGTTCTTCTATGGCGGCAAGTCTGCTAACAATAGCTTTTTTCTTTGCTAAGGTCATTGCACCAACTGCCATTGTAACAGTTAACACAGCGGGCAAAGCTACCGAAATAGCCGCGACAGTAAGTACCAGAGTAAATCTTAAAATATCGAGCATATTTTCACCACGATAGACCGCAACAAGAAGAATGATTACCGCCATTATTATTGTAGTAAATATTAAATAGTTACCTACTTTAATAACCATTTTCTGGAAGTGACTTTTTTCTTCTTTTTCAGCCTTGGCAACAAGTGCAACTGTTTTACCAAAATATGTATTCAATGCGGTTCCAATAACAACTGCAAGCATTTCCCCTTGCTTAGCAATTGAATTGGCGTAAGCCACATCACCTGCTTTTTTCGATACCGGCAGCGATTCGCCTGTTAATGCGGCTTGGTCAACCTGTAAGTATTCACCCTCCAAAAGTTTTACATCGGCAGGAATTATTTCCCCGATTTTAATTTTAATAATATCACCGGGTACTAAAAATTTTGCATCAACACTTTTGAATTTCCCGTCTCTAAGTACTGTAGCTGTTCTTGCCAGTTTGTCCTTCAAAACTTTAAGGGCATTTAAGGCTTTACTTTCCTGCCAGAAATCCAGACCGGCATTTACAAGAAGCAACGTCATTATAATACCGAAGTCTTCCCACTTTTTAACCATTGCCGAAAGTATTGCAGCAACCTCAATCATCCAGGGAATTGGACCCCAAAACCTTCTGAATATTCTGTGAAAAAGCGTCTCTTCTTTATCCGGTATTTCGTTAAAGCCGAATTGTTCAAGTCGTTTTTTAACTTCCTCTTCAGTCAGTCCGTTTTCAGAGTTTGATTTTAATTCATTTATTACTTCATCCGAATTTAACTTTTGATAATCCTCAATCTCCATCTCGCTTCCTCGGCTTTATTAAAAACTAATTAAACTTTTACAACAGAATTTTCAGTATTAGCAAATGGCGCTGGAATTTGCTTGTCCGCTTTTGATTCATTGAACCAATGAGTTTCATCCGCTACATATCTGAATTGGTACTCTCGACCAACAGGAACTCTAACCGAAACAGTATATGTTCCCTTTGAATTTGTTTTCTTAAACCGATTTGCTTCTTGATCCCAATTGTTAAAATCACCAACAACGCTTATTTTTTTATGCTTATCCCCAATTGCCTTGGGTATTGTAAAAGTGATAGTACATTCTTTTTTGTTTTTTAAATAATTCTTTCTGATAGACATGGTCTTCTCCCCTTTAATGTTAAAAATATTTACAATTCTTTATTATTAAACTCCAAGTAATATCCGTATAGCTAATCACACCAACCACTTTATCACCATCAACTACCGGAAGTTGTTTTACCTTATGTGCCAGCATTAGTGCTCCTGCCTCAATAATTGGAAGAGAAGTTTTTACTGTTTCAGGTTCTCTTGTCATTATCTCTGTTACAGGCTTGTTTATTAATTCCAAGGCTCGTTCTTCAATATGCTTGGGAAAAAGCATATTTTCATCTGCATGCGCTAAAAAATTGGAATAACTTGGAAGTAAATGTCTAAATAGATCACTGAAAGTTACAATTCCGAATAATTTTTGATCATCTTCTACAAGCACAAAATTACAATTAAGCTGATGCAATAACTGATTTACTCTTTTTATCGGAGTATCTGGTTCAACCGTAACAAAATTTTCTCTCATAATATCTTTTATTTCCAAAATACACCTCCTTTAAAAACCAATAAATAACGGTTTCTTATTTTCGTTTAATAATGTTTTTGTTAAACTGCCAATAAAAAATTCTTTAATTAGATTCTTTGAATGGGTACCCAAGTTACTTTCTATTTCCATATGTATATTATTTTGGGTGATTACTTTTCTAATATAGCTACAGCTTCTTTTTTTCTACCATCTTTCAATTTCTCTGCAAAATAAAACCCTCCACTCGGAACTGTATTAATAGAATCTTCTATATCCGGGAAATCCATAATTATTAAACCGTAAACAGTTGCATTATGTTTCTTCGCAATTAAAATAGCATAATTATTGCCGTTTCAGAATAAGGTAAAGGATCAAGCGGAATTAAAATTCTCTTCAACATTATATTACCTCTATTTTTATTTTACTATATTCCTATAAATAATGGTATTTCGTCTCTCTCAATTAATTGTCCTGTAACACTTCCAATAAAATAATCCTTTATAAACTTTTTAGAATGAAGACCTATTACAATTAGATCGGGAGAAAAATTGTAAAAATCTTTTAGTGCCGTATGTATGGGCTTTACTGTCCACTCAAGCAGAATGTCTTTTGCTCCATAAACAACTAAATAGTCTCGAGCTTCATAAATAAATTCTTCTCTCGCTTCGCCACCAGATGTAGACATGAATAATTTAATATTTTGCCAATTTAAGTTTGCCAAATGCGCAAATCTTTGAAGAGCACGAGATGCTGTACTGCTGCCGTCAAAAGCAATAAGTACATTTTGTATAGGTTTAAAAAATTTTGGAACAGCTAAAACTGGTGTAATAGAATTATTTAGTATTCTTTTAAGAAAGTATGATGAATATTCTTTCTTATCGAATCTGAATTCAGATTTTAGTCCTGTCACTACAAGATCATAATAATTTGCTTTATCTGCAATTCTGAAACTCGGTAGACAGCACTCTTCAATAAAGGAATATTTAACCTCCATTTTATTACAAATGTCAATAAATCTGTTCTTTAAATAATTAGAAGTATTTTTAATATTTTCAGTTACTGACTTGTCAACACCAGGATCCCAAGTAAGTTCATCATTGATTATGATCCCAATACTATCATGAATATCAGGAATGTCAAGAAAAATTCCCGCCTGCAGTTCAGCACCTTGCTGTTTTGCTACAAAGCATGAATAGTATATCACTGAATCTATATATACTGAATTATCTAATAAAACTAGTATTCTTTTCAACATAACTTTCCCCTCTAACTTTTTATAAATTTTATGTCAAATTCATTTTTTATCTTCTTAAGTAATTTTAAAAATTAATTTTATAGCCATTATTAAAAGTAAAATTGCTAGTATTTTTTTTACGGCATTGTGATTTAGCTTCTTTTGCATGAACATTGTTCCTGATGTTGCCCCTACTATTCCAGCTATTGAGACAATAATTAGTATATGCCAATTTACACTTCCAATTGCCCAATATGTTAGAAATCCTGAAAATGAAGAAAATGGAACTACAAATGCCGTTACGGACACAATTTGTTTGGGATTAAACCCTATCATCAACATTAAAGGTGATATTATCCCACCTCCGCCAATACCAAGCATACCTGAGAGAATTCCCGCTAATGTTCCAATTAAAGTTAGTTTTAGATATGGTGTGTTAGTGATGTATTCTTCTAGTTCCTTTTTTTTGTGAAATAAAAACATATACCCTGAGAATAATAAAAACCCAATAAGTAGTAAAAGGATCGTTTTGTTTGGAATAAATTTTGAGACGTAAGCACCAACAACAGCAAATAAAAAAGAAGAAACAATAACAGGAATTGCTATTTTGAAATTCAGCCTTTTATTTTTGATATTATGTACACTCGCACCTGTGAGACTAACCGTATTATAAAAAAGACCGACAGGTTTAGCAATATTTATAGGTATTCCTAGTGATACAAGTATCGGTATTAAAATTATTGCTGCACCAACCCCACCAAGTGAAAAAATAAAAGCCGTGACAAACGATATTACAAAAATTATTATATCCATGTTCACCTTTTGGAATCTACAATAAATATTATTGAAATTGATGATTTGTATTATGCTAAAAAATCATTTATTTCTTAATACTTAATTATCTCTTTTTTCGGCTTGTCCAGATTTTAACTAATTACCTTATTTTTTTATAAAGACATTACAAAAGCTTTACCAAAATTTTTATCAAACTTTGCGAAATTTGATTTTGCTTTATTAACATTTTTGTTTTTCATTGCTGAATACCAATTTTCATATAGAGTATTAACCTTCTCAAATTGCATATTAAATGCTTGATCTATTCTTTTCTCTTTTAGCCTAAGCATTTTTTCATACACCATTTTCACTATATTAAGATTATTATACGCACCTTTTGTGTTTCCAGCATTAAGCATATTCATAGTCATTGTTGTTTGCATTTTCCAAGAAAACATCATATCGGTCAAATCCAGCGTCCCATTGTTCATATGCATTTTATTAAATACCATACATATTCTTGAACAGTTCATAGCTGCTCTTTTATAATTATTATTTTTAACACGAGTTATAAGAGCATCAAATATATCGTCAAACTCCTCGAAGTATGATTTTAATAAAGGATCTTTGGCATATTTAGATGGTGGATTTTTAATATAGGTATTTTCATACAAGGCTATTTCCGATTTTAAACTGCTTAATGCTTTTAAAATTTTAGTACTATTATGATTACCTGGTGCTTTAATCATCCCACATGTTTTTATTGCGTTCCTATGAAGATTGGTTATCTTTTTATCGAATTCAGATTGTGCAAAAACGTTAATGCTTATAAAGATAAATGTAATTGCAATTAATAATATTTTTGATTTCATATTTTTACCTCATAATATTTATGTTTATATAACATTTGATATTAAACCGATTTTTAATAATCGTTTAGTATGATCAAATTGTATCCTAATGAGTTTCTTCAATAAATCTTGGTTTAACTTTCTTGCTATCAAATGAGTAAGCAAAAATTGGTACATATATTAATGTTAGGAGTGTACCAATTAGCAATCCACCAATTGCAACATCTGCCAATGGACTTAACCTTTCCAAACCAACAGCTTGCTCAAGTGCAATAGGAATCATGCCTGCAATAGTACCGAATGCTGTCATCATAACCGGACGAAAACGAATCCTAACGCTTTCTACAGCACTTTGATAAGATGTTTCACCGGAATCTCTGTGATTCTGGTAAAAATCAATAAGCAATACAGCATTTTTAATTATAATACCAAAGAGTAGTAATATTCCTAACATACTGGGCATACAACTTGGTTTGTGGAATAAAAGCATTCCCCATGCAGCACCAATTAGTGATAGTGGAAGCACCATAATCATAATTATAGCCATTCTTACTGAACGATAGATTGCAATAAGAGCCATCGTTAGAATTATGATTCCAAGAAGTATTGCCTTTATCATTCTGCTAAAGCTGTCATTAATTTGAGCAATATCACCTTCTTGAGTTATTATTGCTCCTCCTGATTCTTTGATACTTTTAATTGCCTCTTCTGCGTCGTCAGTTATATGAGTAATCGGCCTTTTCCCCCTGTATCCATTAATATCGATACTATAAAGCATTTTGTCGCGTTCTATTTTGGCATAAGTAAGATTTTTGGAAATCTTTGCTAATTGCTCTAAAGGAATATCTCCTTTCATCGTATGAATTGGAAGTAATCTTAATGTTTGCTCGTTTTGATTAAATCTTCCTTTTAAATATAATCTGACAAACTGTGTGTTCACAGATTGTAAGTCTGCATTAAGCCCAATCACTTGCCCTTTAATCGGGATTTGCATTGCAATTTGATATGGAGTAATTCCATAGCTTAGAGATGTATTTTCATTTATATCCAAAACTATTTCACTAAAATCTTTATCCCAACTGTTTGATATGGAGGTTAATCCTTTAATCTCTTGCAATGCTTTATTAACTTCATAGGATTTGTCGGCAAGTCCATCAACAACCGGGGTTTTTATCCTTACATCAAGCGAAGCTTTAATAGTGGATATTGATGTAGCCCCAAAATCAAAAACATTATTCTTTTTTATTCCTTCCAACTTAGACAATCTGTTTCTGAGCGTATCTTCAATTTCCCACATATCCATATCGCGACTAAATCTATCTACACAATTAACAGTTATAGTTGCTTCAGCAGGAAGATTTCCACTACCAAGACTAAGCACTCCGGCTTCTGTGCCAAAAGCAACGGAGCTTTTTGTAACCCACGTTTGTTTTTGCAACCAATGTAAAAACGGGGTTAACTTTGCTTCGGCACTATTTACAGTTTCATTTGAACTAAATGCTAATTGTGCTTTAATAATTCCTGTATCCATTGGAGGCATTGCATCCTTTCCAATAACAGGCATAATACTTTTCATGCTTACAAGAAGAATAACAATTACCCCCACAGTAAGAAATACTCGCCGCCATATTTTTTTCTTCCCGTTAGAGTATTCAATAACACCTACATACGATCCAACTAAACGACCAATAGACTTTTCATACATACTATCAAACCATAATTCAAATTTGGTTTTATTGGAACCTTTCTTGTACATTACTTCCAACAATTTTGGTATGAATGTTATAGATAGAAAAAATGAAACTAGTAATGCAATTATTAAAGTGAATATTAAAGGTTTGAATATTTTTTCAGGAAAACCGCCTATGTACATTAATGGAAATACAATTGCTATTGTTGCTAATGTTCCTGACCATACAGGGTTAACAACTTCTTGAGTACCCTTAACAATTGCGGTTTGTAAATCTTCTTTTAATTCTTTAAGATGCCTTTCTATATTTTCGAGAACTACAACTGCATTATCTGTCAGCATACCAAGTGCTAAAATAATTGCAGTATAGATAACTAAATTTAATTCACCACCCGTAAGCCAAATGATTGCCATTGTGGAGAAAAACACCAATGGAATAGTAATTGCGGCGGCGGCTATAGCTCTAATATTTCCTAAGAAAAATAGAATTACAATTAATGTATAAAATATTGCATCTCGAAGTGCTATTAGCATATTTTCATTTGCTAATTCAATAAGATCACGTTGTGTATCTGAAATTTCAAATTGAATATTCGGGTATTGTGCTTGAAGGTTTTTCATTTCGACTCGCGCCGCTTCACTCACATTAAGAACACTTCCACCGGGTGAGCGTTGAATAGCTAATGCAATTGCCGGTTTTGCATTACCTAAATATCCACTTGTTCGTTTTTGATAACTCCAACTTACGTCGGCAATATCACTTAATCTAACATTCGGCATTACATTTAAATGTTTTAATTTTTCAACCTCGTCTTTTTCGCCGTAAAATGTTATAGTGTAAAAACTATTATCGCCTTTAATAAATCCTATCGGCATATCGCGGTTAAGCGTTTGCAAAGCTTTAGCTATTTTATCAAATTCAATTCCGTATCTTTTGGCTTTGAACGGATCTACTTCAATGTTAATAGAACTCTGGTAACCGCCAAAAACCTCTACATTACCTATGTCAGGATTACTCAACAAATACGGTTTAATAAAACTATCTGCAATTTTACGAATATCACTTAGTCCTATACCATCTGTTTTAGGCGAAAGTGAAATTACGTCAACCGGAAGAGTAAAATCGCCGGCTGTATATATTGCGGGATTTGCATTTTGCGGCAATTTACCTTTTGCGATTGAAAGTGCATTTGCAACATCAACCGCTGCAGCGTTCAATCCTTTCTTATATCCAAATTCAACTTTTACGATTGAAAAATTTGCCACGTTAATTGAGCTAATATCCGTAACCAATCCAAGACGAGAAATTTCCTGTTCGATAGGTTTGGAAACAGTATTAGCGGCAACTTGGGCAGTTGCTCCGGGAACTTTTGTGATTACAATTACTTGCGGAGGATTAGCATCCGGAAAAAGATTCTTAGGTAACGTAATAAGCGCTATGAGACCAAGTATAAAGAATCCGGCAATAAGCGAATACAATAAATACGGCCTCTTATAAAAATACATAAACATAACTTATCCCTCCTTCACCATTAGTGAATTTCCACTGAGAAGTTTTAATAGAATATCTTGTTTTGCCACAACAATTTCTTGTCCGATTAATGATTTTTCATTAACTACCGCCCCGCTTTCGCCGGTTTGAATAATATTAATTTCTTTTACAACTGCTTTATTGCCTTTTCTGATAAGCACAAAACTTTTGCCATTACGGTTAAGTATTGCATCGAAAGGAAGTTTTATCCCTTTTCCCTCATATATAATCACTTCAACTTCTACTCTGTCACCACTTGTCATATTTTCTGCATCCACATAAGCTTTGTACTCCGCAAGACTATTGAACGTACGATTGAGAGGGATAGCATCATAAGTTTTATTATTAAGAATAACTGAATAAATTTCCATACTTGTAGGAACGCGAAGTAGAAGATAAAACCCATTTTCAGCACTAAGTGTAGCGACAGTGTGACCTGGCATTGCCATATCACCCTTGTTTACCATCGTCATAGAAACCCTACCCTTTACAGGCGATTTAATAACAATATAACTGAGCATATCATTTAGTTCATTCAATTTTTGTTTCATTGATTCAACTTTCGATTCCAATTCAGCTATTTTACTTTCCTCCATTTGTGATTGTTCAATAGAGGCACCTTTTACCTTCAGTAATTCCAAAGTTCTTTGGTGAGTAGATTTCAAATTATTCAACGCCGTATTCAATGCTGTCACTTGTGATTTAACGCTTTGTATGTTGCTTTTAATTGAGGTATTGTCAAGTTCAACAATCACGTCCCCTTTTTTTACCTTTGAACCGCTACTTTTAATATAATTTACACGAGATGCAATTTTAGATGCAAGCTTAACATCCTTATCGTTTTGTATAATGGCTAAATAAGGTAAAGTCAATTGTACATCTTCCATTTGAGGAGATATTGTTGAAACAACAACGGCATATTTTTTTGCACTTGGTAATGCTTCTTCTTTGTTAACAGCCGACTTAATTAATAAAATACCAATTGCAAATAATAGAATAACTGCTACAGTCCAATAAATTGTTTTCTTTTTCATTTTACTATTTCCTCTATATTATTTCCAAAAATCACTGCTAATTTCATTGTTGTTTGCCATTGTGATGCCTGGGCTTTATATAATTTTGCTCTTTCCATCAATAGATCATCTTCATATTTTAAATAATCTTCGACGGACATTCTTCCAGAATCATAACTTACTCTTGCTATTTTAAGTAACTTCTCTTTGTTGCCTACACTTTTCTTGTAAAGAGAAATAGATTCTATAATTATTGGCAAACTGTTTTTAAGTTGTATAGCTTGTGAACGTAATTGCAAATTCATTTTTTTCATTTCAGTCTCAGTTGCTTTTAACAAAAGTCCTTCTTGTTCAATTTTTCTATACTGAGTCATTGTAAACAAGGGTACTGAAAGGGTTAAACTAACTGTTCCGAATTTCTCTTTTACTGCGATATTATTATTATAAGCATCTGCAAAACTGAAATTGTAATTTCCGTTTAACACCAATACAGGCCACAATTTTTCTTTTTCCGCTCTATATGCCAAACTGTCTGCCATTAATTTATTACGTAATGGTTCGAGAGCTTTAATTTTGCCTTCTAATAAATTTTCAACTTGCTTCATGGGAATTGATTGCTCTAATCTTATTCCTGTTAATGAATTAATTAACTGCAGTGCTTTTTCTTTATTAACTGTAACTTCGTTTTTCATTATATCGACAGAATTAATTCCACTATTAATTTTTAACTGAGCAGATTCAGGAGCACGACCTTCCTTAACTTTAATGTCAACAATTTCTTTCGTCTTTAATAAAGAGTTTTTCTTTTTATCGAGAGCTTTTTCTAAGTTTTCCATATATAGTAAATTTGCATTCGCTCCGACTAATATTGCTTCGTTCTTAAGCAAATTAATATATTTTTTAGATTCGGCTGATTTGTACATCATCTTGGCTTTTGATGCCATTGTAAAAATAGATTTCACAAATATTGGCATTGAGATTGTTGCACCAGCTCTAAGGATTCTTTCACTAAACGGTTGAGGAATAGTTTGATCTTTAATCATAGGAAACATTTCATTTGGTGTAAGCGGTTGCATTCCACTAGGATCAGTAGAGTAATCATATTTCCCAAACAGTTTAATTGTAGGAAATAGATTACTATAAGCTAAATTTTCTCCGACTTCCGCACGTTCCATATTAATTTGGTCTCTAAGCGTTTGAGGATTTGTCTTCAGAGAATCAAAAAGCTCATGAATTGATTTTATTCCTTGCGCATGCAAAAGTAATGGGAATAAAATTAATATAACTAGATATCTAATCATTATTACCTCCATATAAGTTGCTTTATATGTAATCACTTACTTACTTATCTGTCTAAAAAATAATTATTTTTTTTGCAGCATTCTTTCTAACATACAAACCATTGATTTACAAAAATCTTTTTCTTCAAATTTATCCTCTCTTAATATCATCTCAATATTATGTGTTATTGGAATTCCCATATAAAGCATTGAAAAATTATCAATATTTATTTCACTATCCCAAATGCCTTCTTTTATTCCATCCTCTATAATTTTTGTAATATATATCTTCTGTTTAACAAGAATTTGATATAAATCAGATTTAAGCTCAGTTGCATTTATATATGCAGCTTCAGTGAATAAAAGAATTGTTATTCCTTTATTTTTTGTTAAATAACGAATATTTGTGCAAAGGAAATTATTAAGTCTTTTATCTGCAGCAATTTTGCTGAACGCTATTAATCTTAATTCTTCAATTAATTCATTGTTCACATCTTTTAAAATTCCAAAAAAGATATCCATTTTCGTTTTAAAATGGCGGAAAATTGTACCCTCAGAAACTCCAATTTTATCAGCAACATTTCTGGTGGATAATTTCGAAAGTCCTTCATTTGAAATAATATCTAGTACTGCTTTTTTAATTTGAATTTGCCGGGTTTCTGTATCAAGTCTCTGTATTTTTGAATTTTTCATTTTTCAACATATTATTTATGTAATCACTTACTTACAAAGGTAATATGTCTTTTTTATTTTGTCAAGTAAAAAATATTTTATTATAATTTTTATTAATTGATTTACTTCTAAATATATCATGCAGTCACAACAAGTGCTCCTGTTGTATTCACACCATTATCCTTATCTTTTTGAATATGAGTAAAACCACCGGAACCTCTAATATCCAAGTTCAATTCACTTGAACCAAAATCATAACTGACTCCAATTCCGCCAGTTAATCCAAAATTTATCGGTTCAATATTATCAGTAATTGTTCTTTCATTATCTTCAAGCAAAGGGTTCCCCAGCATATCTGTAAAAGGTGCAATTTTAAATATATAATCAAAAACAGGAGCTAGTTTAAACTTTATACAATTTAATAAAAAATCCCGGATCATATAGAATAATCCGGGATCTGTTTGCAACTAAAATTACTCTAGCTAATTATTGCCAAGTACCGTTTTCATTGTTCTCGTAATCCCACCAAGCACCTGAACCATCAGCATTCCAAGTTATTTTATATTTTAGGACAAATTCACCATCAACATTATCATAGTAATTCATTTCACCGGAATTATCTGCATTAACATGAATATCTAATTTCCAACCAGTATCGCTATAATCAAGAAAAGTAAAATTATAACTGCCATTATCTGAACTATTCCATTCCCATTTATAGGCTACATCTGTTGAATTTTCTTCATACATAAGCATTGTACCACTACTACCATCAGCAGTTTGCTCAGCTTCCATATATACCCAATTTACATAAGTAGTACCTTCATCATCTGTCCCGTTGAAAATTACTTTCCATTTTGAATATTCATCATCCGTTGAATAAATAAGCGTAATAGCAAGCGCTCCGACATTCCATGTATATTTCCCCTCATCACTAACTTTTGGTAATGATTTTGCTCCTTTAGGTGGAACAAAAAATTGACTATATCCGGTAAAACTATTCGCCATTGCTATCCAACTTGCAGCCATTGCCGCATGAGGGTCTCCAGATTGAACCATATGCTCCGGTAATTCAATAGTTTTTGCAGTAGGTGCTTTCGGTTTAATTTTTTGACTTGTTGGCTCTGTCGGATTATCATCAGAAGAACAAGAAAATAAAAGAGTTACAAAAATCATTAAAGGGATTAATGCTAGCTTTTTCATAATAGCCTCCTCAAATTATTTATTATATAG